>Ga0325410_1003516_pt1 | contig 17699 bp, 7 predicted proteins | sample PopdelMetagenome_16_FD_206182 | JGI IMG/M metagenome (GOLD analysis project Ga0325410, IMG submission 206182) | Populus deltoides microbial communities from Bellville, Georgia, United States - Xylem-PdIQD-R3 | ecosystem: Host-associated > Plants > Phyllosphere > Stem > Wood/Secondary xylem...
TTATCATGACTTTAAGACCAGTTAGGGTTTCTAGTGACCAGAATATTAAGTGGCGACTCCTTTTTTTTTATTGATAAAAAACAAGAATTTCTTATTCTTTTCCTCGTCATAAAAAAGATCCTAGCCCAGGAGGATGATTGTCGCGGTGTCATACACATGCGACATGGCTCAACCATCTAAAAAAAATCAATGGGACCACTACGCTAGTGCAAATTGTTGACATTTAGGTCAAATATTCAATATATATATATATATATATATATATATATATATATATATTGATGAGAATAAAATAGAAAACACACTAATAATATGTTTTAAAAACAAGAATATACTATTATTTGCATAAAAACAACGACAATCAATAACTTCCCATCATATCGCCAATACAAATGTGTGCCATCAACATTGATCAATGGTCTATAGTACGTAAAACCTTCAATACAAGTTTCAAATGATCAAAAAACTCTCCCAAAAACCATTATATTATCATCAAGATTTCCTTTGTATGTCCATTCAACAATTGTTCCATGATTTGATTCTTTTATTGCTAGCAACAACCTTGGTAATTTCTTAAAAGACTCCTTGTGTAAACCAAATAGATGCTCAAGCACTTTTTGTTTTTCAGCTCATACTTTGTCATATGATATTTATACTTGTAATTAAATTTTATCTCATTCTATAGCTTATAATCATCATTAAAATATTATCCATCACAAGAGTTGATATAGCATTAGTAACAAAATTTGCATTGAGCTGATGGTGATCTTTTTGGACAAAGGTTGAGGTACATACGTGTGGCCTTATTAACTTTGTTATCTCAAATGAATCTGAATTTTTATGATATCCCCATACATAAATACCACTTACATTCAGATGCTTGAATATATTATAATTGAACAAATATCGAGTTACTAGTGGACCTGATATCCAACTGAATGTGCAATATGCCTTCATTTAATTACATTAATCAATTCATTTTTATTACTAAATATTTGTCTAACCTCTAAATCAAAGCCTCCTAGCAAACGTCTATGACTAATTACCTAATTGTGAGAAACAACAAAAGTAAACTTGGAAGCATCTTCAAATTCAGAAACAAGAGGTATTATTCCATCATCATTAACAACATTTATTGTCATATTCAGGTTTAGCATCTCATCATTTTTATTGTCACTAGGCTTAAAAATAGTCAAACCTATATTGATCAGCGAATGGATTGTCAAACATAGTATCATCAATCCTTTGTAGCAAATCATCTGACAATAAATTATTTTTTCCCTCTACAAACTGACTTTGAAGGACCGACAGATTGTGAGGCACTTATACATCTTCGACCAGAAGTTGGAACACACAAATATTTTGGTTGACTACTCGTATACAATACCATCATGTTCAATCCACTTTGGATGAAAAAATTAATCATTGTCTTAAAATTGTTATCATATACCATCAATATAGGATAATAATGATGTTCACCAATTTGACACCTCCAAGTTATTTCAACATCAATATTATTATAATTCAATCTAATTCCATGACAAATAATTTTTTTTATTTTCGCATATCACATGCCTAAATTACCATTTAACAACAAACTGCTTCCACCATTATGTATGATACTATTCTTCACATCAAGAACAATAGTGTCACTGTAATGACATAGCATAAATATATTATAAGACATTCTGCAAAAAAAAAAGAAAAATTAGGTTTAGGTCAATTGGATGTAATTTTAACTAAATTGCATTACCTCAACCTTAATTTTTCAAAATTCATAGCAAATTCAAACAAATTCCTAAAATTTAACGCAATGCATACTTGACCAAAATTAAACATAATTCATGATATCAAGTATAATTGATATTTTCATACTTAATTGCATTAAATCAAATCCAGATTCATAGCAAATTAAAACAATTCAAAGAAAATATCAAATTCAATAACTTATCTATAATTGATTACAATGTGCAATTCTTCATAATTCTATTGTATTCATGCTCTATTGCATGAAATTATCAAGCATACTTGATAACATTATTAGCTAATTCCAACCAATTAACACAAAATCTCTAACTCAGCAACATATCCAAAATTCAACACAACACATAATTTATTGATTTAATTAATTTGTAATTAATATAACTTATTTTCATGTTCAAAAATATCAAATCAATCTTAATTGATTGTATTCATAATTAATTTATCACTAATTTAAAAAACTTTAAATTCAACATAAACCCTAAATATAATGATTTCATTTCAACTAAACCAAACACAAATTCATAGCAATAATGTTGACCTTGATTGTAAGACTAGAAAAATAGTTGGGCGGCAGAGTCAGAGGCAGAGGTGGATTTTAAAGAGGAAAACATCTCAGAAAGCTTAGAGACTAAGATGAGTTTGATTTTTGAGTGTTTTAAAGGAAGAAAAACAAATGATTTGCTAGTTTTTTTTTTTTAAGGAGATAAGGGTTGTGGAAGTCAGTTTTTAAAGTGAAGAAGTTGCATATGTCTGTTTTCTTTAATCTAAGAAGGGATTTAAATTTCATTACATGTTGTGTTTATAAAGCGTGATATATTATGTTATAGTTTTTCTGAAGCGCATCAATTATCTTTTCGCCCTTGCAAATAGCAACATTTAATAAATTTATCTTACTCCAATCGCATCAACGTGGTTCGATAATATGCTTACATTCACAGAAACATGGGGCTTTTATTTTTTATTATATTGAAATAGAATTACATGATATTTATTTATAATAGATACTAAACCGCCAAAAAAAACTCAACCTCCAGTAAATTCTAACAATCTAATAAATATTAATAATTTTTTTCAATATCTCTTTATTATACCGTGAAAGCGCTTCGCATTTTCCTGGTAGCCACCAACTACAACAAAATACGTGAAGGCTAACGGAGAAAATAATACGAGAGACCTTTGACGGGCTTAGTTCATAGTGGGACCTACTAGGCTAGTTGCAAGATCTGCCGCCCAACAATTCAAGATGTCAACACACAACATGCACATTAGATGCCAAGCATAAGTTGTGCTTATTGTGACACGCACAAAACACCAAAACTCGATGATCTTTTCCTCCCGGCCAACTTGAAATCCCCCGAACCCTCAATTTATCCCCATTAATGAGGTTTGGATAAGATGACCCAAATCCAGCTCCAAAACTTGGGTAAAAACCGTGTACAATGATGCTCCATATGCTGTAAGCTTGCTGCATCTAATAAATTCAGGGAGTCCCATTTGATGTTGATTTTTCAAAGCAAAAGTAGCAACTTGAATTCACTCCCTGTATATAAAAAACTACTTGACTACTACCCATACATCCACTTTTTTGGCTCATTTTTTCTGTCTTTAAAAAATGCCAACCCCAGAAGAATCCTCCACGTTAGAACTCATAAGACAACATCTTCTCGGAGACTTCACCTCCACAGATGAGTTCATCAGTAATCTTGAGTCCACTGTAGCCAGTATATCTGTTAAACTAGAGAACTCCCTATCTGGGTCTGAATCCAACTCCCCAGTATCAGACCAAAGTTACTACAGTACCCAAGAAACCTGTAGCTTTGAAATAAAATCTGAAATCATAGATTTGACACCTCCTGAACCCATTTTTTCAGATTCAAGTAATCAGTCCCCACCACCTGAACTCGTAAAGATGACAGATAGAGAAGAGACAATATTAAGGCATTACAGAGGGGTCCGAAGAAGGCCATGGGGAAAGTTTGCGGCGGAGATCCGTGACCCAACCAGGAAAGGTAGTCGGGTTTGGTTAGGTACTTTTGACAGTGATATCGATGCCGCAAGAGCTTATGACTGTGCTGCATTCAAAATGAGGGGCAGGAAAGCAATCCTGAATTTTCCTTTGGAGGCTGGACTGTCCAGCTCGCCTCCGGCCACGGGCAGGAAGAGGAGAAGAGTGAAGAGAGAGGAGGTGCTGCCAGAATCTGTTGATGTCTCGCCGGAAAATTGGGATGTAGAGTGGAGTGGAGAGGAAGTGGAGGGCTTTTCTGACGAGGAGCAACTGTCACCGTTATCTCGAAGGCCAGTTTTGCTTACGTGTCAGTAGATTAGTAGGCAATGTTCGAATAGGGCCCCGCATACAAACCACGTTGGATCGAAGGCCTTCATCTTAGAAAAGAAAAAAGAAAAAAAGGGGCCAAGTTCATCAAAGAAAAAAAGATATAACACCCTATTACGCGAATAAAGACTCATCCACCAACGGAATTCTCCTAAGGTTGAGCGTGTGGTATGTTTGTGTAATTAGCCGTACGTGTGTGATTAGGATAATGTTACGAGTGTTGAAATGTAAATAATGGCAGTATCATGAATGAATTGTCAAAGAAAATCCAATCCATGGGTGCCATACTTTCTGAATCTTGACTCCTAACCTCTTCTATTGTTCTTATTGTTATGATTTTCGTTTTGTGACTTGGTCTGGAAAATTATTGTAATATGTATTGTCAATTCTAATAACACCATCATCAAGTAGTACCCCCCCCTCATTTGAGAGACTCCCGTGCCTAAACGCCACTCCAAACATCTCGTAAATTGACTAGGAAACTCTCTCACAGGAGATAATAATGACTCTGACTATTGTATTTAGAAATATATCTACCCAAACAGTGATCTAGGAAAGAGGTTGATACTGGGATCATAATGAAGTAGATATTTTTCCTCATCTAAAGTCATAACAAATGACCATAAATCTGCCTGTGGGCTCTCATAGAAACCACTTATGAGGTTAATTATGTGCACCTTGCTGACGGGATTTCAGTCCACTGCTGGAATTTGGAAGTCTTCTGAGTTTACCATGGTCTGCGGCTTTAAAGGGTACGATTCATCAGCAATCTTGACTCTTGTTGAGACAGTGCCCTAAAGGGGTCGGGTGTAGTAAAGACCTGGAACCCGCAGCTACCTCAAGGAAGATGAATGGTGATTAGAGGTCTATTTCGAGTTTGCTCATATCTAATCTTCTGTGGCATAGACACATTACAATTAGTAACCATACCTCCTCAGAGAAGAGGTTTGAAGATGTTAAATGGTAAAAACACCCACACACAATGATCAGAGTCTTGACAATTAGTGGGAAATGAAACCGAGGGAGGCTTCTAATTGAACCTCAAGTCACCTGTGAACGTGACAGCAATTGCTTTTTAAAATGTTTTTCGCTTGAAAATGCATCAAAATAATATTTTTTTTATTTTTAAAAAAATATTTTTAACATCAACACGTTAAAATGATCAAAAAACACTAAAAAAATATTAATATTTTTCAAAAAAAATTAATGTTTTTCAAAAAAACTTTTATAATACAAAAACAAACAGGCAACTAGGTTCACATCTTTTATATGCAGGTAAATGCATGACAATGTGTACCAAGAGTTGCCAAAGTCTTAGAACTTGCTCTTAATTGACTATTCCTGTCATGTTTATGATTGCATTCGCTGAGACGGTGAAAGACTTTATGTGCAAGTTGCATGGAGGGGTCCCGAATTGAAGCGGAAGTTTTGTTCCCCAAATTCGTGTTTGACCATATACAATGAGCGACTGGTACATAACCAGTTGTAAATGATAGGCACAGCGAGCAACTTGCAACATTGTAAATGAGACAAAAGATACTACGTCTTATTATCGTCGTCCATGTCGCGGCTCTCATCCAGATGATCTCATCACCACTGGATTTATTAGAGCTGTCTGTTTTTGAATTTGGAGTTTGGCTATAAAGCAATAGAGTAAAGGACCACCTACTCTCGATGATTTCTCTCTGAGAGGGGAACAAACTCTAATTTACAGGAAATTTTCATAAAAGATGCACATAAATTACTTGTCAAGTAAGACAGGCATGTAACCAATCATAGACACTGTCGAACCAGCCTAATGCAAGTTTTATCATCATCAATTCATTGCATATAGAGAGTTGATCAGCTAAACGATCTAAACACGAACAAAGTGCAAGCGTAAGACAATGTTCGTTAACTAACTATAAATGTACATTGATATCATTTGAATTTAGTTAATATGATGGCAAGTCATTGAGAAACAGACAGTGTTGTCCTAAAACACCAGACTCTTGCAAAAGATAGAACCTGAAGTTTTGTCTATAATTTAAGAATCATCATGAATGGCAGCCACCAAATAATATTTCTACTTGATTAAAAGCAGTGGTGAATTTACATCTGTGGTACGTTCTTGGATTCCTCATGATTAGAAGATTTCAGATCTTTCACCATAGTGGAAAGAACAAGAGATGACACTGACCTGTTTGGATTTTTGCTCAGACCCATAAAATCTAAGTAGAACTAATCTTCAGGTTGTGGATCCGATCAACAATCTCTCTATCAACTGTTTCTTGCAAGTGTCATTGGAATTCAAGAAACTAGGCTGATTTGTAGAAGCAAGCAGTCAGGCCCACATCCTCTGTTAACTTCACTGTGCTTTTGTGCCTCTGTCACTCTCTGCAATATCACAACAGTTGAGTCGATTTTGCATCACAAAATTGTATTGCATTAGTCACAGAATTTATAATTGCTTCAACAAGCTCCAAGATCTACCCTGCTACAAATTAAAAATAATTGTTGTGCGTTTTTGGAGTTCAATAACAGCTTAAAATTGAACTCTCACTACTTCAGAAGACTGAAAGGAACAGGCAATTTACAAGGCAACTATAAGGTTAGCCCAGCATCCACTGAAAGGAACAGGCAATTTACAAGGCAACTATAAGGTTAGCCCAGCATCGAACAATAATAAAAAGGCCACTAACAGTTAATCATATTCTGCACTGTCTGTATCAGCAGGAGGAAAATAGAACAGTTTCTTGCACTCTGGTGCAAAGAAACTATATAAGGCTTTTGTGTAAACTGTAAGTACAAGTGACTGACAACGGAGCAGGGAATGTACTAGTTTTCATCTGTGATATGGCAGCAGCAGCACCCCAAATTAGTTTTGCATTCCTGCGCCCTAGCAGGAGTTGAATTTATTCTTACACATCTTATATTTATTATTCCTCCTCTGAGACTCAAGCACTTACGAGATCTTATAATGACAGGAATTTAATCCACTACTCACTTACAGGGTAAGTTAATTTTATTAATCCAACCAAATTGATGAGAATGTAGCTTTTCCCGTTTAAATGCATAATATATAAAGGCTTCTCACAAGTTTTTGACAGATTGATTCACACTTAGACACTCAACTAGTAAAATTACAAATATAAGAGCCAAGTCTCTATAGTTTTTTAAAAAAAGCTAAACCAGCAAGTGAAATTGTATTCATAGAAAGTCATGTTAGTCAGGGAATCTTCAATGGAAGAGCCAAAAGATTAAAAAAAAAAAAACACAAAGCAATTTAGTCTCTATATTTTTAAAAAAGCTAAACCAGCAAGTGAAATTGTATTCATATAAAGTCATGGTAGTCAGGGCATCTCCAAAGGAAGAGCCAAAAGAAAAAAGAAAAAAGCAATTTAGCTTTTCTCCCGCCAAAGTCCCTTTTTCTCTCAATGAAAAGTCATTCCTACATAGCTATCAAAAGAGCCAAAAACATTAAAAAAAAAATTATTTAAAGATTTCTTCTTTCATCTCCATATCTTTTCTCAACGGCTTTTCTCAAAGAGCCAAAAGTATTAATATCAAATATATTAAAATACAAATTGTTTGTTAAAATAGCTTTTTTCCCATTGGAGTGCATGTAAGAAAAAAAAACATATTTACTCTATTCAAATAACTATATTAAAAATTTGGCTCTTCTAAATGGTTTTTGCCATTGGAGATGCCCTCATATACACATATTGAGAAGAGGACGTGCTTACAGATATGGGAATATAAGCACGTATACTGTTAACTGGACCAACTGTGAATCCCGTGTACCGACCCATGGCCCCATGAACAGCACTTTGTGCAAGAAGGGTGCAAGAGATGTTGTCTGATGCATTACTTGGAATAGCTCGTATCATGTATGTAGGATCTGCATGCCAAAATATCAACATTCAGATACATAGACCTCTTCTCTTTCATCGGTATAGGGGATAATTTTCACAAGGTTCTCAAACATACTTTCTTAATTCTTGATCCTAGGATAACCAACTCAATGAAAATGAATATTACACAATTTCACCATACAAACCTTTCTTATCTGGCCTCAAATCAGCAAGTATTTTTAGGACAAGGTTTTTAGCATGACCTTTCATTAGCTAGAGATAAGCCTGCCAAGCACATAGTTCACATTTTTTTGTCCTTCAATCAAACAGTAAATTTTTTTTCCAATGGCTGTAGTTTGCATAAAAAGGTCAACCTTGAATTAGGATTGTGTTTAGCAGAAGTGAGAATCATCACATGGACCACTTAGTTATACCAAAGATAAAATTCTAATGCAATCATTTGGGAGATACCTATATATTTCATATCTATCTCCATCTTCTTAACCTTTGTAAAATGATCCTGCAACATGAGATACTAACAGTCAGTCTGAAAGGAATAACACTAATAATAACAATAACAAAGTAAATAGATGTGGTAACAGAAATGAAAGAAATGGTCTGTCTCAAACAGAATGATGGGTACAGCAACATAAATGTATTAAAATTATGTACTAGGCGGTTGTACCAATTTACCACCTAACATGATTGCTATATGGCATAGAGCCCGTTTATTTTTGTATTTCAAAAGAGTTGTTGAAATCTTTTGAAAATTTTTTATGTTTTTCTTTGCTTCAAATTATTTTATTTTTTTTTTCAAAACGTTTTGATATGCTGATGTTAAAAATAAATTTTAAAAAATAAAAAATAAAAACATTATTTCGATGCATTTTCAAGCGAAAAGCATATTAAAAAGCAACTACTACCAAAATAACAAATGGGCTCATAATTTTGAGGCCCAAGGAAGTTAGAACACCAAGTTTGGGATAAGTAATTGCTTAACAGGGCAGTAACAGCCTACAATATCATACCTCCTGTCAGCAGCGCCCCCAAACCCATCCCCCACCCACCGAGAGAGAGAGAGAGAGAGAGAGAGAAGAATTAAAAATAAAAGCACATATGAAAATCATAGACGAACAAACTCATAAAAAAAAAGGCACATAACTACACTATTCTGTGAAATAAAAAAACTTGAGGTGAGAGAGATGGCAACTTTTTGAACCCACCTTAACCTTTTGAGTTAACCACAGACCAACATCTAGAAGTAACCTGTTCCCTGAAGCATCTCCCTCATCAACTGCATGCATGTTCTGAGCAACATATTCCTGCCCAGTTCCTTCTGCTAACACAATAACAAATGCCCATTTTCTTTTATCCTCTTTTCAATAAATTCAAAAGGCAATCCTGTTATATTTCAATATCCGAACACAGTAGCATATCACTAAGTTGTAATATTATGAGTGATTTTGGGCACTAAACCACACCATTGAAGCACATCCTGAAGCAATACCGTTTCCAACACGTAGTTTGGAGAAGAAAAGGGAACCCTATGCTAAAAGTGAGAGAGTTGGGAACATAGCTCATACAATTACTTATGCATGCATATGTACAACCATTCACACATACATAAAAACAGAATAAAGATACACATACATGTGTGTGTATGAAGCAATATGTTTTCTAGGAAAACGAGTTGGGAACATAGCTCATACAATTACTTATGCATGCATATGTACAACCATTCACACATACATAAAAACAGAATAAAGATACACATACATGTGTGTGTATGAAGCAATATGTTTTCTAGGAAAACGAGCTTGCAACATCCTTTACACAGAAGGCATGCTTAAATCTACCATTTTCAAAGACGTCCAGCATCAAAGATGGTATATAACACTACCTAATTTTTCCTAGCACACAATCCTGTTACAAAATAGTGATTACAACAACAAATCATTGCTTCATACACAAACAATAAGGCCAAACTTCCTGAAACAGCCAAACCTGGAGGCAAACGATCACATTATTGTTATGACTCAATAAAACAGGATGATCATGGGTAACTTTATTGGCTAATAAGGATCTTGGACTCAATCTTATGTCCACATCAAGTTATTATTTTCCAACCCTCTCAGCAAGTGCCTTTGATTTACTTATCATCAAATATGACACTCTAATGACATCGAAATTAAATCCAAATATTTGCAAGTTCAAGAAGACGGTTACCAAAAAAAGTCTTACCATGTCTCAATTTGCCAAAGTTGCAAACATTGCAATGAAACCTGCAGGATTCAAAGCGCAAGGAAGCCGGAAGGAAAGAATAAATACAGTGAGAATCTGATGGCCATTAATGTGCCATCTATTAAACTATGTTCAAAAAGTTTACCACTGTATCTGCCCGTAAGGTTAACAATTCCAACTCCATTTTCCTCACTTTCAACCTCCACATGCGCAGCATTAGTTGCTCTCTGAGCTTCTTCAACAGCAGTATCAATTCCAAAAGATTTGTCTATCACCTAGAGCAACAATGCAATTTACATCATTTTCGAGGTTCAATACAGTTCAACTCAAGCACGCCAATTCCAAAACTACAAACATTTGAAAAAATGTGCGAAGCCTTGAAAATCAAACCTTGCTCTGAAGTATAAAATTGCAGAATGAAATACAAAACTCACTGCAATGTCATTATCAATCATCTAGGGGATCCCAGCAACTGCCACTTCAAGACCACATTTCTCAACTTCCTTGTAAACATGTACCAAAAACACAAATTGAAGAGAAGAAAAGGCATGCAAGTGTGATACACTTGCATCATACCATAATGCAGGCTGACTGATAGGTACAATTGACGGAAGTCACGGAACAAGCTCTTATTGGAGAAATAACCACCTTGTAAATTAAAGCTGCTCCTCTCTGGGTGTCATTACCTCCAACAATATATACTTATACATCCACAAAACCAGTCTACCTTATTTCATTCAGGTTGTGTACCATATTTGGAAATTTATGAAAGAAAAATGTGTATGCACCTGATTTATTCTCTTGTCCTGAATAATATCAACTATCTTGTTAGTACCATGACCTCCTCGTGAAGTGCAAAGAAATGTGCCACCGCGCTTATGTATGACATTCACAACTTTGGGCATGAAATTTATGATGTTTCTCGATAAGAACCCCTATAACCTCCCTGCAAATTCAATCAACCGTTTGAAAACTCTTTCTCAAAGCAAACAATTCAACAATTAAACACAACTCTCTACCTGTCTCTGGATAAAACTCACCATAATGCCAAGTACATCAGCAACTCCATAGAATCACTGTATTGAGCCCTGGACATAAGCCCCCGCATGTCACTATGCAAGCACGCACTTCTTCAGGCTTAAAATACACCTATACATACATCATCACACCAGTTGAATCAACAACAATCAGCTTCTACAATTTCACACCTAATGCCCTGCTCTCTCACTCACATCCATGCTGCGCCACGTGTTGTGACCATTAAGTGGGTCCCACCTGTATGCGAGTGATGAAGCACGTGCACCACCTAACCCACCCGTGTAGTGAATAATTCCTAAGAAATAATGCTTTTAGAAGCATAAATAAATTTAAATTTACAAATTATAAAAAATTACATTATCTCTCGGACCGGCTCGCCGGAAATGTACACCTCTAGGACTATCTTTATGAACAACAATCTATTAAAAAAAAAAGAGTGAGAGATGATTGAATGACATGTCGTTTACAGCAGAAAAATTTACAAGTCAGTGTGCTTACCTGTTTGCAACTACATCTTCTGGTCCAACAAAAGTCTGCCTGCCGATTCAAAATTAAAAAAGAGCAATAGAATCCTAAATTAATTCAACAATCAATGAATTCATGCACTTGAAAATCGCGTGGGCTTGGCTGTAATGCAAAGGATTTGGATACGAGCAAAAATAAAAGGTAAATAAATCATCAATTGAAACTTAAATTGAAAAGAAAAACATAATCATTGATTACTGGTAAATTAGAGGGGAAATCGATCAGGTGAGGCACAACTTCGAGGATGAAACCATCATCGTTAAGAGCTCTGACTCTGATTGGGTGATTTTGGCTCCAAAAGAGTGATTTTGTGGGGGGAGTTTTGGACTTGAGAGAAAAGTTGGAGTTAAATTGAAATAATGAGAATTTGTGGGATTCCAATGATAATAAATGAAGCTGCAGCAGCAGCTATTGAGATCCATCGTTCAAACTTCAAACGGAGAGACTGAAGAAGGAGATCTTCCTGAGAGCGTTTATTTCGGTAAGGGGGGCATGATTAGGTGCCGATGATTTAACTGGGGTTTCGATTACATGCCATGTGTATACTTTCTATTGGTTTGCGAGAATATTCAACACATTTTCTTTTACTTTTGTTTTTCTTTGATTGGCTCGATTGCGGATTTTTGGAGTCAATGTGTAGTTTACTGAATCCCATTAAAAACGATCTTTTTATGGTAATTTTTATTTTTAGTTATATTTCACTTAAAAAATATTAAATTAATATTTTTTTTTAAGATTTTACAAATAATTTTAATATACTAATATAAAAAAAAAATTACTCTACACTGTAATACTAAAAACTATCAAATACCAACACACACTTAATCATTCTGCTATGGGTAAATTACAAAACCCCACCTCATCCACGTATACCTGTCAAGATGGTAAGATACATTTCCACCACTCTGTGTTGATAATTTTTTTTAATCCAATTATACGCATGAAAGTAATAGATCCTTCGATCACTGAACATAAACTAGATGGAATAAACACATTAATGTGTTCTTATTTTTCATATCAAATGTGTTCAATAATGAATTAAACAGTTATTAGTTGATGGATTAATCATTTAGTAGATGATTTTGACATAAATTGGAAAATACAGGTACCAATTTAAAAATTTACCAACACAGATGAAATTGAGAAATTTCGAGAAACGCGAGCGACGAGAAATGTAGGGCTACTAGGCCATGCTTAACCGGCTTAGAGGGGGAGGAAAAAGATTCGCAAAACCTCAAAAGAAATACTCTAATGCATAGGTTAACTTCAGATAAAGCATACTATGGAAAGAGAGTTCAAATAAAGCATGCCCTGTCGCATTTCCTCGTTTGGACTTTCAACCATACTTCTGGCAACCACAGCCAGCATACAAGCATTAAAACAATGATAAGGGCTAAATATATAGCATTTTGTTTTTCATTTATTGATGATCATAGAAATGTTTGCACAATACATAAATGAATAAACCAAAATTTCTATTAAATTGGTCGTTTAGTCTTCGTAGTTTTAGCTGAATTCACCATCACCACGATAGTTGACAACCTTCAACCTGTGATAAATGCACTTTCAGGTACAGATGAAAGGTCCAGAAACCAGGATTTCAATATAGCATACTCATTTAGTAAATTACCATGTAGGACAGCTGTAATGTTGTTATGTCTAGGAGTCATTGGCTTTTACAGAAGAAAATGATCAATCATATGTCGTATCACATCTGCACCTTCCATATGCATCATTTCATCTTTAACCTGCAACATGCACAGAATGGTGTTAGGTTCCTTCAGAAACAGAAATTTATGGTGTTAATTTTCATTTTCCGAGGAGTTTTTTTTTTTTTTTTTTTTCCTTGCACATGAGCACTGATGAGACCATTATTATTCCCAAGAGATGGTTAGCATTTTCATACCATATAACCAAAAAACATAACACTGCGGTGAGGACGAATGGATGCATGCATGAGGGGAGAATGAGAGAGACCTGAATTACACTATGAGCAGCAAACCTCTGTCGGCTGGCATGGAAGCTAACGTCCACTTTTTCCCATGACACACGGGATAAACCAGCCACTAGTTCCTCTGCACAAAAAAAACCAATCAACAAACTTTTAAAATTGATAAGCAGTAATTGTGGTGGACGGAAATTGCCCAAACAAGAAGAAGTTCTCATTAGACAAGTTGGGCAAGGGAATTAAAACAAATGAGGTGATCATAGTGGCTGCATCTTTTCATTCAAAATATACCTTCTAGCTTGTCCGAACCATCATCTTCTGTCGAAATAAGTTCAGACTGCTCGGCATCACGGGCCTTGCAGCGTTCTTCGTATACAATATGCGGATATTCCTTGTTCATATTATCTTCCCACTAAAACATAAAATGACATTTCAGTCAGGACGTTCTAGCCAACAGGCAATAAGATAAAGGAGAACTATACAGTGGAAGCAGATGTACCTTTGGCAATTCATAATTACGCCTGATGGACGACGTTCTCCAACCCACAATATCTAAACAATTTTCATTAAGGAAACAGAGAATAAAGACTCTGCCATGTTTTCAGATTATATATCACTCACAGCTACTTTGAATGAACAAAAAGGATACGGTCATAGCCCACATTTGAATATGCCACCCGGCGTTTGAATATACACAATGCCGACCTACAAAATTAGTTAGGTGCCCTTATTAATTGCATATTTGGATATCATGAAGATGACGTCTCAAGAAACTACAAAAAGAAAAAATCTGCATAAAGAACTGTTGTGTAAGAGGCATACATGAAAAAACAATCACCATAATCTTCTATCATGCGTTTAAGCAATGGAGCATTGCCCTCATCATCATCGGTAAGAAAAAGGTGTCGACCTGTTCTCTTAAATATCCAATGAATCAAGAGGCGAGCTGCTTTCTCAAAGGCGGTTACACCAAAAAGAAATGGAACCTGCAAATGAAGACATTTTTTGAACGAAATACACAAGTGTAATTAATCTAAATTTAATAAAGCTTAGTTTAAGGAATGATTAACATGCCCAGTCAGATAGTGGCAGGAAAGCAAGCAAAGCTATTTCTATGCACAGATTTAGTCCAGATTTTTTTGTTATGAAAACATTTAAGCAACCTAATAATTTGCTTTTTCAATGCTTTTGAGTGGATGCTGATCAAATTTGACAATCTAAATGACACAAGACAATCAAAATATGATACCTGCTTATTTCCTCTTGAACCAAGGTGAGGTGTAGCAACCGTGATAAAGTTCATAGGCTCCAAGCCACCTATTGTAGCCTTTATGTCGTCTTCATTTGTACCATCAGTTGAATCTGCTACATTTTCTTTCTTGGGTGGTCTATACAATCTTCCAATTGCATATCTGGCCACTAATCCTCCCACAGAATGTGCAACAAATGAAATCTTCCGCAAATTCTGCTTTCTTTGAATCACCTCAAGTACCTAAAATTCAAATATTCCATCAATAACCCAGCATAAGAATTCATCCAAACTTAGTAAATAACTACAGGCACGCCCATGAATCCAAAAAATGCAATACCTCCTCAGCCAACCGCTCACCCATCACATCAACACCATCAAGTGTCAGCCTAAACATATTTTTTTCACTACCTGCAATGCAAGTAAAACCAACCCAAGCATTTCATTCTGAGTAAGGAAAAAAAAAACAGATACCAAAAGAAATGATTTAAACTCCACTCAACAACCACTTAAATACCAAATTCAAAAGGAAAGAAAGGATTTCGCTTCTTATTAATATCGAAAACATAACTAATGATGCTTACAATGAACAAAGACTTTATCAGGTAAAGTTCTAACAAACTGCTCTGCTCCAAACTTCCAATCTGCGTTACTGATCACTCAAATACACCCACAGTTAGCAAACAGCATAACTAATCGAATTCCAAATTCAATAATTATGCCCGAAAATTCAGTTAAACTCGAAAGGAAACTTTAAAAGAAAGTTGAGATTTTGCTCTCATAATTTACAAAATTAAACCAAACCCAGATTAAAAAAATATATATTACACTAGATTAAGCAAACAACAAATCAATTGAATTCCGAATTCAGTAATTGAGGGTGAAAATTCAATTAATAAAACAAAAACTTTTAAATTAAAGTTTTAACATTTTGCTCTCGTGGTCGACAAAATTAAACCAAGACCAGGTAAAAAAATTCACTAAATTAAATAAACAAAACATGATAATCGGTGATTAATAAGAAGAAGAAAAAGAGCATACCTTCCAAGGATACCGTGGACCATAATGACAAGATGATCAGCAGAAGCAGCAGCGGATTTTTGACAACTCCAGACATCACAGCTTCCATTTACTGATTCTGTTGAACAAACTCTGTTCTCCATGATTTATTGATCCAATTCTTGATTTTTATCTCTCTCGCTTTCTTTACGGTTCTTCACTCAAAAATGCATTTAAATAATGACTGCAGAGAATTTGTTTTTGGTTATTGTGTTGATTCTCTCGAAAAAAATGGCAGCGAGAGAGTCCCCGGATAGAGGAAGCTGAAAAGGGTAGTTATAGAGAAAATTAAAGAACGGTTTTTATTTTTAACCATTCGGTTTGGTGCGATTGATTATCACTCATATTTTTTTCAAATATTATTACTTATATTAAAAATATAAAAGAAAGTGAATTAAAAAACAATTTTTAAGGAATAAAGAGATATATTTATATTAAAAAAATATAAAGAGAGGGTTTTTTTATTATAAAAATTATCATTTTACTCTTTAATCTTTTATTTCTGAATTTTTATTTAAGGATAAAATAGTCTTTTCCACCTAATAAAATAGTTTTTGTAAAATTTAATATAAGATATTTTGGTTCGTTATTTTTTAAATATAATGTAATAACTGGATTATTTTTAAAAGCAAAAATCAAATATAACCATTTCAAGGGTTTTGTTAACTTTTTTTTTTTTCAATGCACAATAAAAATACTTGAATGGCCTTAGCATCAGTTTTTTTTTTATTTAACTTTGATTCAAGGGTATTTTAATATTTTTACTTCGATTTTTTTTAGTTACATTTACATTGAGCTAGAGGTTGTTTTATCTTTAAAAATAAATCTAATATTATTAAAATTAAAAGTTGTCAGGTATAATGATACACACGAGGGTGCTTCATCTTCATTCATACTATTTGATTGGTGCATTACGGTGGCCTTACCCCACATTCTGTGATGGCATTAGAAATTTCTTGTTGTACTCTTCAAGGTGGCCGGGGATGCTTGGATGACGGAGCTATGGTCGGTCTTGGATGGACTTTTTATTTTTTTTATTATTTTTCTCAAATTTTTTAATTTTTACTAAACTTTAATTCTATTCAGTAAATTTGGTTTTTATTCTCTTGATTGTTAATTATTTTATTTTATTTTGAATTTTTTTTAATTACATCCATCAAATTTGATTCAATTCAATTTTTTTTAGAATTTGCTCCTTATTATTTTGATTTTTTTTATTTTCTTCTCAATTTTTTTTATTATTTTTTTATTTCAATTATTTGAGTCTATTTTATCTTCCAATTTAGTCCTTATTCTTTTAATTTCTAATTGTTTTGTTTTTAATTTTTCTTTTTCAATTATATTCCTCGAATTTAATTCAATTCATTTTTCTTAATTTGGTTTTCATTGTTTTGTTTTTTTTATCTTATCCTCAATTCTTTTTTGATTATTTTATTTAATTTCATTCATCAATATTTTATTTAATTTAATTTTTGTTTTAATTTCTATCCTCATTCTTTTGATTTCTATTTCTTTTATTTATTTTTTTTTTTTGCTTTTGTTATTTTTTCAATTCCATCTCTAAATATTTTTTATATTAAGGATTTGGTTTCATTATGTTTTCATGTTTTCTTTTTATGAGCTACTCAAAGCCTTATGAACCGAGTGATGGTTTTAAAGATTAGTGGGGTGTGTAAACCCCTAATCTCTCAAAAATATAAAAAATCATAT
>Ga0325410_1003518_pt1 | contig 17694 bp, 7 predicted proteins | sample PopdelMetagenome_16_FD_206182 | JGI IMG/M metagenome (GOLD analysis project Ga0325410, IMG submission 206182) | Populus deltoides microbial communities from Bellville, Georgia, United States - Xylem-PdIQD-R3 | ecosystem: Host-associated > Plants > Phyllosphere > Stem > Wood/Secondary xylem...
TAGACGTGATCCTTCTAGACACTGTTGGATCAAAGTTAGCTATCGATCTTATCGTTCCATGCTAAAATCATCCAGCTTCTTAGAGCCTATTCCACAAATGTTGGGCAAAAATATGATTGATAGATGTATCCAAGATGAAGTCCACAGTCCTCATGAGATAATAGGATCACCTTTTTCTAAAGGAGTTTTACACACCCCCATCCCTAAGGAGTACATATCCACCAAGATAACTTTGGACAACTATGATGGTCTCACGAAACCACAATAACATGTCCAAAACATATGTAGCAACCTTGAGTTGGTCATCCATGATGGTGATGTTATGTGCAAGATCCTTCCCATAAGCTTTAAAGGGTCAGCACGAGCCTGGTATAACAACCTAAAGCCAGGCTCTATCATAGGTTTAATAACCTCTATGCTAAACTTGGGTCAAGGTTTAGCACTAGTATATCCACCAAGAGAAGCTCCACAGAACTCTTTGGTATTACTCAATCAGGAGAGGAATCTACTAAAGCATATTTGAAGAGGTTCAATAAAGAAATGCCTAAGGTGGAATAATTGACTGAGTTAATAGCATTAGAGGTTTTGACAAGTGAAGTGATGGAATGTTCTCTATAGAAGGATTTTTAAGGTCTAACAAATAAAATCTTGTTGAAGGTAACACAAGTCATGAAGAATCATATATAGGTGGAAGAAACCAATATGTTGAGACATGGGCCTCCCCGTTTCTATAAAGAGGTTGAGGATAAGAAACCTTTCAAGCAAAATCGCTCCCCTAACAGAGATAATAATTTTAAAAAGGGTAAAAAAAAGCCAATAAGGGAGTGCATACAATACCCTAGAAGAGATATATGACTCATCTGAATGTCTCCATTACAGAAGTATTTACAACCATTAATAGGAAATTCTTTGTTTAATATCTATCTCATATGGTATCACTTCTACACACACGCACCTCCAAGAAGTTTTGCTTGTTCTATAATGATAAAGGGCATGATATGAACGATTGCTTCATATTGAAGAAATAGATTGAGAGATTGATACCCAAGGATTATCTAAAGCAATTTGTCAAAGGGCATGCCAGCATGGAACATGATAGAGAAGAGCCCAGCTAATCTACCCACCCCCTACCTGAGATTAATGTGATTCTAGAAGGCACTTCAGATAGGGGAGATACTTCTAATTGCAAGAGAAAGTATGAAAAATAGGTCCTCACAACGAGGAGGGAGTGACTTACCTTAATAAGGAAACACCAGTAATTTCCATGATTTTAGTGAATCATTGAGTCCACAAGGTATTGGTAAATGATGGGATATCTAAGGAATCCTTTACTTGCACTCTTAACCTTTCAATCCCTATCAAAAGGGTCTGTACAAGAGTTATCCTTGAAAGATCTATTCACATCTAGGACATCACATCTCTAAACAAGATGTTAACTGAGCTCTCATTATTTACCAACACCCTATGGACTCGATAATGCTGAAACAAGATACTTGAAAGTGGAAAAGATGGGCCTAACTCTGGTTAGCGCCTCTAGGAAACCAAAACTGTACTTCTAAGGTCACCAAATTACAGTACTAATAGACCAGCCTCTATGACAAATTCTTCATAAGTCAGACATGTTTGGACGACTAGTAAGGTTGGCGATTGAGTTAGGAGAATATGAAATCCTATATCTGTCACGACTATATATTAAAGGGCAAGACTTAGCAGACTTCATAGTCAAATGCTTTTTTGAGAATGATCTACAAGACAATCATGTTCCAATAGCTGAACAATCGATCCCCTTAAAAGAAGTTGTGATTCCCTCACATTCCATGTAGTTGATCCCACATTAGGAATTACATGTCAATGAGTCTTTTAATTTTTAAAGAAGTAGTGTTAGGGTTATGCTTGTGAGCCCCATGGGCATGTCTTTGAATATAGGATTCAATTTGAATTTCCAGCCACCAATAATGTGTCAAAGTATGAAACTCTCTTAGCAAGATTGGGCTTGACAGAAATCTTAGAGGCTTTCCCCTTAATATTTAAAACTAGAGATCCTATTTTAATGAAATACTTGTAGATAGTACAAGTATAGTTCTCTAGGAAAGACAAGGAAATAGAAATAATAGTTTATCGCATTCCAAGGAAAGAGAATGGAAGGGTGGATCTTTTGTTCAAATTGGAAAGCTCTAATTTAGTTAACCTCCATTTAAAAGTTTAGATTGAAATCTCAAAAAAACCAAGTATTGAAGGGCTGGTGGTTGTTTGTTGACACATTAGAGGATTAAAGAACTCCTTTTAGAGACTTTTTGCTTACTGGAGAGTTGTCCTTGGATAAAAATGAGGCTATTTGTTTAACTAGGTGAGCAACTGGGTATTGTTTGGTGGACGAGGTCTTAGCTCCCTTGTTAAAGTGTTTGTCTCTTAGAGAAAGCACTTATGTTTTTAAGGAAATCCATAGGGGAATCTGTGGATTACACATCGACTCTAAAGCTTTTACTGTTCAGGCACCAGAGTATAATTGTTATAACCAATAATCTTAAATGATGTTACCAACTTGGTGAAAATATGCGATCAATGTTAGAAGTTCGCATCAGTCTCTAAACAACCCTCTACAGAGCTGACAACAATATCTTCCCCTTGGCCTTTTTCCCAATAGGGAACGGACATATTGGGTTCTTTCCCAAAGGTCGTAGGGAATAGAGACAAAAGCTTTGGTAGATATCACCACCAACAAGGTCATCTTTTTTTTTTTGATAGAAAAATGTCATTTGTAGATTTAAAATTCTATCACTGATAATGAGACCTAATTTGGTAGCCGCAAGATGAAGGAACAATGTTAAAGGCTTCACATCGACCATTGATTCTCTTTAGTGTCTCACCACTAAACTAATGGTCGGGTTGAACTCATCAATAGGGTCCTTCTTAATAAACTTAAGAAGAAGATAACAGACACTAAATTAGAATGGGTAGAGCTACTTAATGTGATATTTTTTGGTCTATAAGACCATTATGAAGACATCTACTAGAAAAAAATCCTTTTCTCCATACCTATGGAATTGATGTTATGATCCTAGTTAAGATTGAGTGTCCAAGTCATCGAGTAGTCCATTATACATTAGAAGGAAAAACAAAGCCTTATGGTCAATTTATATTTTATTAAAATAATCTTCATTAATTGCAGCAATAAAAAATAAAGCTTATCAACGCAGAACTACTCAATACCATGATGCTAGAGTCAATAATAAAGGGTTCAAATTTGGAGACTTGGTGTTAAAAAAGTTGAAGGCTACTAGCAACAGAGAAAGTTAGGGCAACCTAGCCCTAAAAAGGGATGGTCCCTTTAAAGTCATGAAGGTGGTCAAGGCAAACACTTACCATCTATGCATTAAAAAAAATGTTCAGTTACACGATGTAATAAACTTTGCTAAATTAAAAGTTACAAGGTGTCAAACACCTACCTAGTGTTTGAGCGCGTGCCGTGGTCCCCTGCTGCTGTTTTGATCTCGTGGCCTCTTTTGTAACAACAAGAATATCACATCATATACAACTCAATCATTATGGGAATCCATTACAATTCAATTCTTATAATTTTTAAAGGTTGGCTAATTCTAGTCGTTTTAACTTAGTCACTCTAGAAAACTATTTAATGTTTAAATCATAACTAAAGTTATAGAACTTGATTTTGGGTGTGATTTATCTCATTTAGACTCTAAGATACAAAGCTATAATTTTGATGAAGGAAAGAACACTTAGTTCTTCCATTTGCACATCCAAAACCACCCATTATAGTAACATGTACAATTTATCTAGCAAGATACAGTTTGACCTTTTTTTTCATTTTTAATCCATATCTGGAGTTTTATAACTCTAAATTAAGCAAACTCAATTACATTTGAAGCTAACATTTTTAATTACAACTTTCATAAAGAAATATATTTCAAATTTCATCATTTACTAGTTCAAATGTCAACTGAAAGTCAGGTGGTAAAACTGTCCAAATTCTAGGTTGTAATTTGATGAACAACAAAATAGTTTTCATGCATTTCTTCACCATTTAAGGCAACCATTATCATTGAATACATCATTAAACACAAATACACAACCATCAACTTAATCAAGTTCATTCTCTACTTAGATTAGCTTAATATAAGAATAAAAGAAGTGAAATTTCTTCAATTCTCTCACTTTTAGTTGGATTAATTGACATCCAATTCAACTTATCATATAGTTATCCACAAACATCAGATACACAATAAACAAACATTGATTTAACTCCTACAAATTTCTATTTTGTTTTCCTACACATGGCCGACCCTTCATTTCTCAAAATTCTCAAGTTTTGTTTCTTCTATAAGTCATTAATTTAAACTACTTCACATTTATCTCATGTCAAGCTAATCACATATTCACAATATCATAGATTCCTAATTCATCAATCATGAACCTAAATTTAAAATTTAGGAATTTTACACAACTCTATTAATCTCCATTTAAACTTATAGAAACAAGTTCATAAAACCTTACCCAACAAGATTATGAACTTTGAATGCTAACCTGGTGAGATTTTTCCACACCTTCTCTTTCTCCCTTAATGGTTGAAACTTTCACCTTTAGTTTCTCTTCTTCTCACTTGTTTTCATAAGCTTAAATCTTATGTTTGTATGTTTAATCACTCCTCCACCCTAAACATGATTTCTCTCAAGTATTTTGTTTAAGAAAAGCTCTCTAGTTTTTTTTTTTTTCTTTTTCTCTTCTTCCCTTCTCTTAATTTCTTTTAGTTCTGGCTTACCTTAAGAAGAAAAAAAAGAAGAAGTTGCAGGAATTGTCAGCTCATCACCTTATTTATAAAAAATGCCATTAATGAATTCTCTAGTTTTTCTGTCTAGCATTTGATAGTTTTACATGATCTTCCTGAACTCCAATCACCCTAAAATTCTACCCAAAAATAGAAAAATATGTTAAGACATTACTCGTAAATGTTTAGCTCGATCCAACGATGAGATTGAAAATTATATTCATTACCAAAAAACTAGTAAGTAGGTTATTTACGTCAAAATTTTGAATTTTCTTATACCATTTTCATGTGGAACATACTAGTTACTCAAGTAAGCCCTGAGATTATTTCTTTATTCTTAAAAACATAGTTCTTTTATTTTTGTCTCATTTTGTCGTTAGTTCAATTTCTAATATTTTTCTAACACCGTAATATTTTGACTGGGGGTTTACACTTCTATATAAATGACAATGTCTTCATTTTCTCTAGGTGATACCAAAAAATCTTTCATCAAATCACCAAGGATGGAATTAACTCGGTCTTTCTAGTGCGATTGCACAACTTACCTTGGCAAAGAATGACAAAGTCTCCCTAGTGAGAATTCACAACTCACCAAATATTAGAATGACTTGGTCTTCCTAGTGCGATTGCACAACTCACTTCTTGATATGCACAGGCTTACCCTGTAGAGTCCTCTCTATAGCTCTTGTGGGTCATTGCCACCATTAATCCCAACAATCAAATGGTAACAAGTTATAAAAATACAGCAGGCTCGATCCCAATGAGCTTATGAAATTTATTAAAAGCGGTCAGGATTATCCATTTATTAGGATGTAGTTGGCCTAGACCTAAGCTATAATACCTGAATACTTCCCTCACGAACTCGTGGAGAGGGAAGGTGTATCCTATATCATACATGCAAATGGGGATGGTAATTTCAAATTGACTTTGGAAAAAACCTAAGATCAGTTGGTTAATACGCTTAAAATGGCAGGCAGTTGGGCTTTATACTCTCCTAGTTACCAATCATTGACAAATGTCATCTTCTGTACATTCAAAGTGCTAGGGCATCATCTTTAGGAGCCTGGGTAGCCTTGCCCTCCCTTAAGGTTCCTTAGCAACAGTAGGGGAAGAACTTCTCTTATAGGGGGAACTATTTCCCCCAAACCAGAGGTGGATACTAGGGTTCCACCCTTTCTAGTTTTGAAGCCTAGTTTGATGGACCCCCGTCCTCTAGTTTTAGGTTGGAAACTGAACTCCTTATTGGAGGCAGTAATATCCATATTCTTAGGGTTAGCTTTAACTTTTTTTGGGTCAATTTTTCTATTCACAAAAGAAAGAGAAATAAATTTTTAGTGAGAGATACTTGAGATAGTGGTTTTTTTTATTAAAATAGAGTGAAACTGACTCAAGAGTTCTTTAACAAAACTGCTCTTTTACAGAGATTAAAAATAATGAAAGTAAAAATAAAAAAAGAAAAGCAAGAACAACTAGGGTTATAAAGGAAATATTTTTTCACCTAAATGTTGGATGAATAACTTTTTATGTCATCTTAGATCTCCAAGAATATACTCAATTACTACATTAAATACATACTGTCGTTTTATTTCCCAATAAACATCTCTTTTATTGAAGATAAGTCACTTGGCCACCATATTTTTCAATAAGTACAAGCCATTTGGCCATGAAAAATCCCAATAGTTTTACATATGACAAAAAAAATATCATGTGGAAGGTAAAAGTCTTTCATTAAAGCTGATAACTTTTCTAATCTTTACATAGTAAATACATAAAGACTTAGGAGGCTACTAATGGATCAATATATTTTTAATGTGTTTACTTAAAAGCTTATGATTAAAAAAGCCAAAGGCATGGTAATAACTCAACGTATCTAGGCTTGGCATAATGCCAAGCTCAAATGACATTAGCCTGGCTTCTAAGCCCAACATCCTTTGGTTTAGTTGGGTGCGGAGCCTAAGTATACGTGGGCTTAGCGAGGTGTCATACTCAACCTTCTTAGGGTTAGCTAAATGCTAAGCCCAAATACATATGAGTCTTGCAAGAAGATAAACCCAACACCCTTAGGTTTAGATATGCGTTAAGCCCAAATGCATATGATTGTTAATCTCAACATCCTTGGGTTCAACTATATGTTAAGCCCAAGTGAATGTGGGTCTGGAAATGTTTCATAGCCAATATACTTAGGTTTAAAGGCATGGTAATAACTCAACGTATCTAGGCTTGGCAGAATGCCAAGCTCAAATGACATTGGCCTGGCTTCCAAACCCAACATCCTTTGGTTTAGTTGGGTGTTGAGCCTAAGTATATGTGGGTCTAGCGAGGTGTCATACTCAACCTCCTTAGGGTTAACTAAATGCTAATTCCAAATAATAGGAGTCTTGCAAGAAGCTAAACCCAACACCCTTAGGTTTAGATATGCGTTAAGCCCAAATGCATATGATTGTCAGTCTTAACATCCTTGGGTTCAACTATATGTTGAGCCCAAGTGCATATGGGTCTAGAAATGTTTCATAGCCAATATACTTAGGTCTAACAACGTGTTAAGCCCAAGTGCATATGAGTCTATGCAATGTGCCAGACCTAAACATCCTTGGGTTAAACTACGCGTTGAGCCCAAATGCTTATGGATATGATAAGTTGCAGAACCAAATATTATTGGGTTCAGCTAAGCGCTGAGCTCAAGTATATGTTGGTTTAAAAAAGTGTTAAAACCAAACATCGTTGAGTTCAGTTACATGCTGAGCCCAAATGCATGTGGGTCTGACAAGGTGCTAGAACCAAACATCCTTGGGGTTAGCTACGCATTAAGCCCAAGTGCATGTGGGTTTGGGATGGTGCTAGACCTAACATCCTTGAGTTCAGCTATGTGTTAAGCCCATGTGCATGTGGGTCTAGCAAGGTGTCGAGCCCAACTGCTTTTGCTTCACCTATGCATTAAGCCTAAATGTATGCGAGTCTAGCAAGATGTTAGATCCAACTGCCTTAGTTTCAGCTACGTACTAAGCCCAAATATATATGGGTCTGGCAAGGTGCTAGATCCATCACCCTTGGGTTTGGAATTATTCCAAACTAAATACATATAAAGTTGATAATATTTTTATGCCTCATGTTAGGTCATATGGATTTATTTGTTTATTCTCATGTCTTTTAACATAAGATGTTAAAGTTAAGAATGATTATCTCCCTTCATTCCTAGGTGCATATAAGTGTTCGAAGAGCCTACCATATTTCTATCAACATTAATTTTGTATAAAAGATTTGTATCCCTCATTAATATTGTGTAAGTGATATATATCCTTTATTAAATCAACATTAATTTTGTATAAGGAATATTTATCCCTCATTAATATTGTGCAAGGGATATTTATATTTTATTATTGTTGTGTAAGGAATATTTATTTCTCATTAATGCTATCAAGAGAAAATGACACTTCAACCCTTTCATTCAAGCAACATGATAAAGTTTAGAGACTATATATACCTTCTAAACTACCCAGGTAAAGGGTTAATATTTTTCTTGTTCTCTATTCATTCTCATTAATATTGTGCAAGGGATATTTATCCTTCATTATTGTTGTGTAAGGGATATTTATCTCTCATTAATGCTATTAGGAGGAAATGACGCTTCAACCCCTTCATTCAAGCAACATGACAAAGTTTAGAGACTATATATACCTTTTAAACTACCCAGATAAAGGGTTCATATTTTTCCTATTCTCTATTCATATTCTAATTTTGCAGAGCATTTATCATACATAACTAAAAACAAACACTCTTGTTCTTCGGAATTTAAAGTTCATTCTTTTATTTATTGCAATCTCTTATTAAAATTCACAAACTTTATAATCAGAGGATCCCTAAATCCCACCAAAATGGACAGTTTTGCACATGTTAGGCTTCTATCACCAATAATAAACTTTTTAAGCTCTGGAAAAAAAAGAATATTAACATGAACGTGTGATCACGCTCCATCCAAACACATAAAAAATCCTTCATTGTTTAGCATATTGGATTTTGAAACATTATCACCTATGATTTCAAATGTTTATCAATCAAGTCAACAAATATGACCTCTTTTTTTCCACCATTTTATGTATATATTGGTTGTAAAATTTGTCTAGATTGTGTGATGAATGTTATCATTGGATAACCCAAGTAAACCATTACACCCTAAATAAACTATTCCCTCGAGAAATTATAATGTATGTCATGAGTTATACTATATTCTTTCATTAAAATATGAGACTCATTGTAAATATAATTCACGGGCTTTATATTTTGAAAAGTGGGTAGAGTTTTTTATATATTAAATAATTCCTCCTACTTTTTCTTTAGTGTAAAAACAATTATTTGAGTTTCTATATGCCTTTATTTTTATTTTTTTGTTCATTTCAAAATTATTATCTCGTCTAAACATTAAATTATTAATTCTACTGCAACACCCTTAACTAAAGATTTTTTTTATAAGAAATCCAACATTGAAAATTGGTATTTTAGAAAAGTATGAATAAAAAATTGATGATATTGTTATTGGGTTTCACGAAACACGTATATGCAATGAAAACAATAAATTTATAATTTCATAGGAGTCTTAAAGATCCTGTTATATAGATCTAGAATTGTTTAGGGTTTATGCAAAGACTACCTAAAGATCATATATTGTTGCAAATCAAAAGTCGTCCAAATGTCCGACCTCTAACGGTAATTCACATGACCCACCAAAGAGAAATCTCTTAAACTCTTGTAAGAGAGAGAGAGAATGCTATACTTTTTTGTGCTAGCTTTTTTCTTTTATGTTTTAGTTGTTTCTATATTGTACTATACTCACCTTAAAATAAGAGGCATAACATTCTATTTATAAGAAAACCTGAAAAATCCTATAAATAAAAAAATATCAATTTTTCCTTTAAATAATATCACCTTATTCAATTAAGTCTTTACTTGATTTTTTCTAAGTTTAGAATTGTAATCCGTTGTATTAATTATATTTCAATCCTCAATTTCAAAAATTTATATGCAATCAAGTCATTTTTTATTAATCATCCCATTTTAATTTTTGACCAATTGTTCTAATGTGTATGACCCATTAGATTCTCTAATAAATTCCCAATTATAAATCATAATTCTAAATAACATAGGATTACATAAATTAAATAATTTAATTTATTATGAATTCAATAATTGATTGATTTATATTTAAAGATCAAGTATAATATCTAGCAACTTGTCATGATCCCACAAATATTAAGAAAGTTATAAGTGGTTTGACTTAACCTTTTAGTGAATAGTTTCTTAGTGTAATTATTATCCCTTTATCAAGAATATTTTGATTTAAACATTATAGCATGAAATATGTCTACCCTATTAAATCATTTTAATTCTCAACACTATAGTCATTAATTCTTTAAATAAGATTTGAAACTCTTTTCAAATCTCACTCTACCTTAGCCAAGGATCTTACAATCAATACTATTTAATAATAGATGAAATATTTTTCCTAATGCACCTAGGGTGATGAATCCTCTCTTGACTACTCAAATATCTTCATATAGTTTATGTTATATCAAATATCTACTCATTTATTACACTTGATTAGAACAACATGTGATTAGGATTAAAGTATAACACTTTTTATATAGATAACTTAGTGATTTCAAATCTAAGGATCTCTTATACAACTATCATGTGAGCCTTTTCATAGACATAAGTGATCTTTTCATATGAATTTCTCTTGCGAGTCAGTTCAGTGTACATGCCATCAAACAAACACATGCATATTAGTTTATTGTATCTCTCATATCTAAGTTTATAGGAGAAGCTATTTTTTTTTCATAAAAGAAGAAACATAATATGCACTGATCTAAACAACTCTAATTAATGTCTATTCTTAATAGAATATTGACTATGAACATTTAGGAATAATGCTTTAATGCAATATGCATCTCATAATTATAGCAACTTTATAATTTCCTATGCTAAACATTTTTGTTCCACATACTTTATCTTTACTTTATATTCATTAATAAAATATAAAGAAAGCCTTAATTAATAATATATATATATATATATATATATATATGTTTTACATGAATAAAACTAGTGTTACATGTAACTAACTGATTGGTTACAAGGCATCTATTCACTAACAATCTTCCACTTGCACTAAAGTTAATCGCTCATATATCTAATACCATATCCCTCTATATGATGATCATGTTTTTGTTGGGACAATGCGTTGGTAAGAGGATCTACAAGATTCTCTTTAGTGGATACTCGTTCTATCTTTACTCTTTCCTTTTTATGATTTCCCTAATTAAAAGAATTACTTAAGTACATGTTAGGATCTTTGATGAGACTTTGGTTCCTTTACTTGTGCAATGACTTTATTGTTATCAAAGTATAGGGCTAGAAGATCAATAATGTTAGGAACTACACTTAATTTAGTAATGAACTTCTTGATCCAAACATTCTTTTTTGTTGTCTTAGACGCAAAGATATATTCAACTTCAGTTGTAGAATATGTTGTGGTCTCTTATTTGGAAGTCTTCCAACTTACAACACCACCATTTAAAGTAAAAACATATCTTGACTAAGATTTACTATCATTAATATCATATTCGAAACTAGCATTTGAATAACTATAAACTTATAGTTCATGTCTTTCATAGACTAGAAATACATTCTTAGTTCTTTTTAAGTACTTAGGAATATTTTTTACTATCTTTCAATTACTATGACCTGGATTAGATTGGTATCTACAAAGCATAAGATACATCTGGTCTTCTACATAATATCACATACATAATGGATCCTATAGCCGAAGTATATGGTATCCTTTTCATCCTATCTTTTTCGATTTATGTCTTAGAACATATATCTTTGAAGAGATGTATTCCTTAGAAAATAGGTAAGTATCCTTTATTGGATTCTTTGATGCTAAACTATTTTAGCATCTTGTCTATGTATGTGGATTGAGACAATCCAAACAACCTTCTAGATTTATCTTTATAGATCTTTATTCCTAATATATAGGCTACTTCTCCCATATCCTTCATGGAGAAATTTTTAGACAATCAGATCTTTATTGATTAGAGTAAAAGAATGTTGTTTCCTATCAATAATATGTCATTTATATATAATATTAAAAAAATAACTTTATTTTCACTAACATTTTTTTATAAACACAAGGTTCATCTATATTTTTGATGAAATCAAACTATTTAATTATCTCTTCATGGATATTCCAACTCCTTGCACCTTGCTTAAGTCCATAAATGGATTTTTAATAGATGAAATCAAACTATTTGATTATCTCTTTATGGATATTACATAACATCGCATACATAATAGATACTATAGCCGAAGCATATGGTATCCTTTTCATCCTATCTTTTTTGATTTATGTCTTAGAACATATATCTTTGGAGAGATGTATTCCTTACAAAATAGGTAAGTATCCTCTTTTGGATTCTTTGATGCTAAACTATTTTAGCATCTTGTCTATGTATGCGGATTGAGACAATCCAAACAACCTTCTAAATTTATCTTTATAGATGTTTATTCCTAATAGATAGGCTTCTTCTCCCATATCCTTCATGGAGAAATTCTTAGACAATCAGATCTTTATTAATTAGAGTAAAAGAATGTTGTTTCCTATCAATAATATGTCATTTATGTATAATATTAAAAAAAATAACTCTATTTTCACTAACTTTTTTTATAAACACAAGGTTCATCTATATTTTTGATGAAATCAAACTATTTGATTATCTCTTTATGGATATTTCAACTCCTTGCACCTTACTTAAGTCCATAAATGGATTTTTATAGCTTGCATACTTTGTTAGTAAATGTTTTAGATTCAAAACCTTCAGGTCGTGTCATATACATATCTTCAAGAAGTTTTTCATTCTAGATGCAGTCTTGAAATCCATTTATCAAATATCATAATCATGGTATACAACTATAGAAAATACTTATTGATTTTAACATAGCTACTATCGAGAAAGTTTCATCAAAATCAACCCCTTGTCTTTGTATGTAACCTTTGTAAATTAATCTAGCTTTGTACATTTGTATATTGCCATTCATGCTAGTTTTCTTCTTAAAGACCCACTCACATCTAATGGGTTTTATCCCTTCAAGTGAATCAACTAAAGTCCATACATAGTTGGTGTACGTGTAATCCATTTTAGATTTCATGGCTTCAAGCCATTTCTCAGAATCAATATTAGATATTGCTTTCATATAATTGGTAGGCTCATTAAGTATAAATAACTTGTCATCATTAATTTCCACGAGAAGTAAATATCTCAATGGTGCATGATGTGTCCTACTAGATCTAAAGAGTTATTGTGTTTCTTGAGTTTCAAGTTGAACATCAAATGTTATAGTCTCGAGCTTTGATTCTATTTAGATGTTAGTTTGTGGTTCTTAAACTTCTTTAAGTTCTATTTTCCTTTCACTACTCATTTCAAAAACAAATTCTTTCTCTAAAAATGCAGCATAATTTGAGACAATTTTCTCAACGGGATGGTAGAAATAATATTGAACTAACTCTTTTAGATATCTAACAAACTTACAATTATCTAACTTAGCTCCTAACATTTCAGATATAATATGCTTCACATAAACATTACATCTCGAATCTTTAAGAATGTTAAGATTGGTCTCCTACCATTCCATATCTCATATGGAGTTTTATCGATAGATTATGATGGAACTCTTTTTAAAAGGTAATTAGTAGTAGTTTATAAAGCATGACCCTAAAAGAAAGGTGGAAGGTCTATATAGCTCATCATGGATTGCATCATATCCAATACGATGTGATTTCTCCTTTCAGAAACTCCATTATGTTGTGGTGCTCTAGGAGGTGCTCATTATGAGAGAATATCATTCTTTTTTAAATAATCTTGAAAATCTTGGCTGAAGTATTCATCACCTTGATCCGATCAAAGTATCTTGATACTCTTTCTAATTTTTATTTCAACTTTATTTTTGAAGTCTTTCAACCTTTCAAATACACATGACCATGTCCAATATGGTCATTAACGATGAAACGTGTATATTCATTTATGACAAAAATCATTATTAGTCCACATACATCTGTATATATTAGACCAAATAATGTATTAGATCTTTCATTTTTTTAGTAAAGGGTGTTTTGGTTATCTTAATACTTAAACAAGCTTAACAAGTTTATACGATTCATAATCAAAATGATCAAATATCTTTTTTTTATGTAACTTAGTAATTTTTGTTTCATTGATATGACATAGTCTACAATGTCATTATATATATATATATATATATTGATTATCTAATATGTTCTTTTTGCTATTTATATTGAATTTGAGCATTTTAAGATCATGTATGTACAAAGAATTTGTATAAGTACCAGATCCATAATAAACATTATTATTATATAAAGAACAACATTTGCCTTTAATAATAAATTTAAATCCATTCAGAAATGGATACATTGTTTCTAAGAAGTGCTAGAACATAATAACAATTATAAGTTCTAGTATCAGTCCATTTGATAAAGTTAATGCAATAACCCTTACTTCATTGCCAACTTGTAGGTCCACTTTGCATTTATTTAGTCATAGACATACATAAAGCATAAGCTTTAATATGCTTTTTAGCCTTCACGGTTGCGAGATAATCTTTGTAGTTTCTTCTATAATGGTTTTCATTGTTACAATGATAACAAATACCTTTGTCATTATTGATGCCCCAAATAGGTTTCTATGCTTATACTATTAGACCAAGTGAACACGTAACTCATGGTCAATGACAAAGCCCAATTGGCACAAGTTCTTTAAAATAGCCAATTATTTACAACACATAGGTGTTCACTGAGGAACCCTCTATCATCTTACACCAAAACAATTATTTAAAGGTCTCATACCTCTCAGTGCATCTAGCCACATAAAACAACTTTTTGAGATGTATAATTATTATACAGACATTCATATTTTCATGATGTCTTTAAAGTTTGTCATGCTGGCTAACATCATATATGCTACTTACTCATCATTATAAATATGACGTTGATATTTAGTCCTAACTTCGTTATCAACTTTCTCATCAAGGACAAGAGGAATTGAATTTTCAAAAATATATAACATTCTTTCTTACTTAAGAACAATTCTCATGTTTTGGTACTAGTTTAAGAAGTTTGGTTCAATCAATTTATTAGCATCATCTATGTTATATAGAGATATGTTACTACTCATGGTAATCTATCAACCTATTCATGTAAAGATAGCGAGTATTGGTTCCATGCATAAATATTTATAACCGAATTCATATAAGGTCTTTAATCTTAACTTGATCTTCCACTATTTTCTTGTAAATTAATAGCCTTCATTATTAATTAAGAAAATCTCGCTTAAGTCTCCTAGTGAGGTAGGATCTCATTTAATTTATATGACCTTAAGTAACTCAAAAATCTAAATAAATTAAATTAGGTAGATAAAATAGCTTATCAATCACATATGTATATGACTCTTATATTAGTTTGGTAACAACTCTATATCTAAACATATTATATATGTTTCGCCTAACTATTGCCTCTAATCTTATATGATCATAAGTAACTCATCTGAATTATATAAATTAATTAAGTAGGTCCTAATTTTATAGCATTAAACATATTCAATTAACGGTAACTTTGAATAACTTAACAAGTTATCCATGGATAAAACTCTAGTTTTATGGATATAAAATCCAGAGACAATAAATCATATTCTCAACATGTACTTAATATATTAATGAGAGATTTATTATTTTAATTAAATCTCATTCAATGGCATTAGTGATATATCATACATAACAATTATATATAAACATACATCCCTAACATGTCATTCTAATTGGATGATTATGAACATATGTAAGTTGATTCCGAGCCATCAAAGGAAATTAGATGGTCAAAACCTAGATAGTCGCTGCAAACCTTTATAAGTCCTTTTACAAATACCATGGTTGTATCCTTCACCATTTTTTTTTTCTGTCTTGGATTACAAAATATTTTTCTTACCTAAATTCTTACATTTCTAAAATACATAACATTTACATAATTCATTAAGAAACCTCAACTTACGTTCAAATGTTATACTCAATATCTGCCTGTTTGTTATCCATGGTTAGGGCAACGTGTGGTTTGGATCAAAAAATAACATTCCTTATATATGATAACTTAGCAATATCAAGTTTAAGGATCATTTACACAACTGTCACGTTAGCCTTTCCATAGATATAAGTGATCTCTTCATATGAAATTCACTTGTGAGTCAGATCAGTGTACATGTAATCTAACAAACACCAACATATTAGTTCCAGATATCCCTTATACCTCAGTTTATGAAAGCAACTGTTTCCTTTCATAAAGAAAGGAACATAATATGCATCAATTTCAACAACTTTAATTATAGTCTAGTCTTAATAGAACATTGATCAAGAACATTTAAGAACAATGCTTTAATGCAATAAGAATCTCATAATTATAACAACTTTATAATTTTCTATGTAAAATATTTTTGTTCCGCAGATTTTATTTTTACTCTAAATTCATTAATAAAATATTATATTAATTAATTAAAAATAAATGAATATTATATATAAAGAAAGCATTTACTAATAATAAATATGTTTTATATGAATAAAATCAGTATTACGTGGAACCAACTAATTGATTACATGATTTATTCCCTAACAATTATATATCAATTAATATTTTTTTTAATTTCTGTAAGAATTTAAACGTGATAATATTTATTTATTTTTCTATAACACCTCTAATTAAATCTAATTTTTTTTCCTTAAAAAAACATCTATTGTTAAAAGAGGATAGTTTAGAAAAGTATGAATAAATGGCAACATGGTATATCAATTAACAACTTTCTTAATTTATATAAAAACTCAGAGACTTGACAATCTTTTTTAGCACAAGGAGACTGAATTAATTTTCTTTTATTCAATTCCTTTTGCATGGGATGATACCAGCACCTGTGTTCACTTTTTTTATTTCTTGATTTTTTTGTTCTTAAACGAAGGGATCAGTTTGAATTTGCCTACCCTACCCATTCCACATATGACATTTTGGATTTAAAAATGTAAGAGCAATTTTAGGATATTAAATATTATCTTTATAATTTTATTTTTTTTATTTAGTTTAAAGGATTCTATAATCATTTTTTTAAGATTCTTTCCTTTATAAGAATTAAAATTTAGAACTAACACTAGTATAAATGGAATTGCTTGACTTATATTTTCAAGAGACATGGATATAAAAATTAAATATTTCAGCATCTCAATTTACTTGATATTCCAAGGTTTTGACATTTGATAAAATCTTTTGAGATTTTTAAAATAATCTGTTTGGGAGTGTGGTTGATGTTGCTTTTTAAAGTGTTTTTTCCTGGAAAATACATCAAAATAATATATTTTTTATTTTTTTAAAATTATTTTAACTTCAACACATCAAAACGATCTGAAAACACTAAAAAATATTAATTTAAAATAAAAAAATTAAAAATATTTTTAAATATTTTTAAAAAACAAAAATAACCAGAATATTTTAGATTTAAAACATATCATTAAATTATTTTATATAGTTTTGAATTATAATATATATCGTTGCCGCTAGGTTTCCAATAGCCGTCACAATGGCATCATCAATATACAGACCGAGACAGAGATCCTTTTGAGGTTTGGAACAAATCCCACTTGTTTTGTGTCGTGTGTGCTTCCAGCTTTCCACATATCCACTCCCCTTACAAGTTTAAACCTGATATTAAAGTAAACAAGAAAAGAACTAGAAAGTAGAAAAGCAAGGCATCTCCCTCTCTCTCCTTCCTCGAAGACCACAAGTCGTACAAGAAAAAGAACCAATACATGAAAAA
>Ga0325410_1003519_pt1 | contig 17694 bp, 14 predicted proteins | sample PopdelMetagenome_16_FD_206182 | JGI IMG/M metagenome (GOLD analysis project Ga0325410, IMG submission 206182) | Populus deltoides microbial communities from Bellville, Georgia, United States - Xylem-PdIQD-R3 | ecosystem: Host-associated > Plants > Phyllosphere > Stem > Wood/Secondary xylem...
ATGTAAAAAGCAAACGATGTGTCGTTTATTGTTATTTTAAAGCTCTCATTTGTTTTTAATGCCCAGACACGTTGGGCTACCAAGTCCAGACATCTTAGTTCCTTCTAGTCTTTATTATTATTATTGTTGTTGTTGCTATTTTATAATCAGGTTCAAAAACATTTGATAAAAAAACGATTGAACTCAATTGAGTCTATGAGTCGTGTCGCAAGTTTAACCGGTTAATTCGCAACATTCCTCTCCAAGTTTTTCAATTCATTATTAAAAAAATTGACTTGGGTTAATATAAAAATAAAAATGATTATTATCATAGTTTTAAAACTCTATTTGGGGGTCAACCCGAAGCTAAAATCGGGTCAAGAGTTGTGTTGATCATTGATCCATATCAATACAAGGATACAAATGATTATTATCATAATTTTAAAACCTTACTCGGGGGTTAACCTAGAGCAAGGCCCAGACCATGAGCCGGGATGGTCAACTTGGATTGATCCAAAACAAAGTAAGAATAAAAATGATTATTATCAAAATTTTAAAAACTAACTTGATGATTGACTTGGAGTAAGGCCTGAGTCACTGAAAAAAAATATAAGAAAAGAACGAATGTTTTACTCGTGTTTTATCTTGGATTGACTAGGTCGTAAGTTGGCTTGAATTTCTGACCGTGTCAAGTCAGGTCAATCATTCCTTTATTTTTTTTAAACTCGGAACGGTTTAGACCTTGGGTTAGTCGAGTCATATCTAATATCTAGCAAACACAAAATAAAGCAAATTTTCTAGTCCAATTCAAAGCATACAAAATGTAGGATAATATAATTATTTGTCTAGCTCTGTCAAATACAATTCAATCAACATTGTCCAACATATCAAATAATGCATTATAATTTTAAACTAGTTACATGACCCGTGCAATGCCGCGAGTCAATGGTTTTTGCATAAAAAATATCAAAAAAAGTTAAGATCTAAAAGTATTAAGCTTTTTTGCAAAGCTATACCCAAGAGTTTTTGATGTGGCTGCAACGTCTGACCCAATAGTAATATTTATAATATTAATAATAATATTAAACTTGCATAACCCAAGTTTAAGTGGGTATGACTCCAATACCAGACCCAATAGTCTTGAATGTGGGTCTGGCTGCAAGGTCGTTTCATAAAAGTGTGATAATCAAATAGATTAATTAAAAAAAAATAAAAGTAAGAAAAACATTAATGAAAAAAAAAAGAAAAAAAATCTGAATTAACTGGCTAACCCTTCAAACCAGGTTAACCCGTTAAACCTTAGATTCATGTCGTGAAAGTTTGATAACTAAATAAAAAAAAGAATTGACGGGTTACCACAAAATTAATTGGGCTAACCCGTCAAACCCGGGATCTGTGTCATGAAAATTTGATATCTAAATAGAAAAAAAATTGAACATTAACAAACTCAATTAAACAAAAAAATAATTAAAAAGGAAAAAAAACAAAAAAGCATCAGCCTTTTCACCGTGGACTCCAGTGTGCAATCCATAGTTAAAGGCATAAAAACAAAAAAAAGAAAAAAAACTAAAGGCATCAGTCGATAACTAAATAGAAAAAAATTTAATATTGATGAACTAAATTAAATAAAAAAATATTAAATAAAAAGAAACAATAAAAGAAAAAAACTTATAAAAAGAAAAAAAACTAATGAAGAAAAAGAAAAAGAAATCTAAATTAACTGAGTTAATCCGTCAAACCTGAGATCCGTGTCATGAAAGTCTAATAATTAAATAGAAAAAAATTTAATATCAACAAACTAAATAAAAAAAATTAATTAAAAAAAAGAAGATATCAGTATTTTTACCGTGGACTGCACTGTGCAGTCCACAGTGAAAGGCATAAAAAAAGCAAAAAACAAAACTAAAGGCTTTAGCCTTTTCACTGTGGACTGCATATAATATTAAAAGATGAAATTGAAAGAACAAAACTAATGAGGAAAAAGAAAAAAATTTGAATTAACATGGTTAACCCGCCAAATCAGGTTGACCCGTCAAACCTGGAATTCATGTCATGAAAGTGTGATAACTAAATAGAAAAATGATTTATTATTAATGAAACAAATTAAAAAAGATTAATTAAAGAGGAAAAAGCAAAGAGAAAAAAAACCTACGGGAAGAAAAAAACTAATGAAGAAAAAGAAAAAAATCTGAATAAACTGGGTTAACCTGTCAAACCTGGGATCCATGTCATGAAAGTCTGATAATTAAATAGAAAAAATTTAATATTAAGAAACTAAATTAAAAAAATCATTAAAAAAAAGATAAAAAAAAAACTAAAGGCATCAGCTTTTTCACTTTGAACTGTACTGTGCAATCCACAATAAAAAGCTTAAAAAGAAAAAGAGAAAAAAAAACAAAGGTATACGCCATAGGTTAATTTTTTTTTCTTGCATAAAAAATATCAAAAAAGGCTAAGATCTAAGAGCATTGAGTATTTCTGCAAAGATATGCCCAAGAGCCTTTGGTTTAGTTGCAACGCTTGACTCAAGAGTAGTATTTATAATATTAATAATAATATTAAACTTACATGACTCAAGTTTAAGTGAGTCTGGCTACAACACCGGACCCAAGAGTCTTGAATATGAGTCTGACTACAAGGTTGTGTCATAAAAGTGTGATAATTAAATAGATTAATTAAAAAAACAAATAAAAAAATCAACAGGAAGAAAAAAACTAATCAATAAATAGAAAAAAATCTGAATTAACCCTTCAAACCAGGTTAACCCGTCAAACCTGAGATTCGCGTCATGAAAGTTTGATAACTAAATAGAAAATAAAATTGACGGGTTAACCCGCCAAGCCCGGGATACGTGTCATGAAAGTCTGATAATTAAATAGAAAGAAATTTAACATTAAAAAACTAAACTAAACAAAAAAAATTAATTAAAAAGAAAAAAAGAAAAAAAAATTCGGGTTAACTCGTCAAACTTTAAAAAAAACAAAAACAAATTTCAGGTTAACTCGTCAAACCAGGTTAGCCCGTCAAACCCGGGATCCGTGTCATGAAAGTCTGATAACTAAAAAAAATTTAACATTAACAAACTAAATTAAACAAAAAAATTCATTAAAAGAAAAAAAACACAAAAAAAGCAAAAAAAAAAAAAAAACCATAAAGGCATAAAAAGCAAAAAACTAAAATAAATAAAACAGAAAAAAATTAAAAAAATAGCTTAGCGTTTCACTGTGGACTGCATAGTGAAACACTGAACAATTTTAGTATATGTTATTAATTTAAAAGAAAAGAAAAAAATTCAGGTTAACCCGTCAAACCCGAGATTCGTGTTATGAAAATCTGATAATTAAATAAAAAAATTAACATTAAACAAAAAAAATTCATTAAATGAAAAATACACAAAGAAAAAAGAAAAAACCCATAGAGGTATAGAAAACAAAAAAAAAATAAAAAAATAAAAAAAGAAAAACAAAAAAAAAAGAAAAAAAAACTGCTCAACGTTTCACTATGAACTTGCACAATAAAACACTGAGTAGTTTTAGTTTATTGTTAATATACAATTGTCATTTTATATGCAATTCATGCATTGTTAATTTAAAAATATATTATTTGATAACATATTCCAACTCAAACTTGATCTAAGATTGATTTTCCATTCATAACTTAGGTCTAAAAAAGTTAATTATTGACTGACCAACATGATTAATCAACTCATACTTGATTAATTTAATGTATCACCCTATAATCTAGTCAAAATTTATTGATTTTTTTAAAATTTATTTATAAAACAATGTTATTTTAATATTTTTTTTATTAATCCATATCCATTTGAGTCAAACCACTTAATGGTAATCTGAATTTTAGGTTGGTTAACTCTATCTGATTTTAAAAATTATGCAACAACAAAGACAAAAGTACAAAATAAAAAATAAAAAATAAAAAAAATCCTCTTTCATGGGCTGGATTTGGATGATCAACATTGAGAAGAAAAAAATCCCTAAACCCATATTCCATGCGAAGCCCATAACGAACATCGCTCAAGTATAAAACACTACAACTAGGGATCCCATTATAGCCGCTAGGGTTTTCTTTCTTGTTCTCTTCGCAGCGCCAACAGCAGCAGCAGCGCCAGCAGCAGCAGACATCTCTCAACAACCACCGCCATGGCTGAGCAGGTACACTTTCTCTCTCTGATCTTGTTTGCTTTTTTCTCATGAACTCAAACGATGCGTCCTTCAAATCTGGTATCGATCTGATTTGTTTATGTTCTTTTTTCTGTAGACGGAGAAGGCATTTTTAAAGCAGCCTAAGGTTTTCCTTAGGTAATATAAAGCAGTACTGCTTGTTATTACCATGCTTATGATGGTGTTACTTCTTTGTGTTTGTTTGTTTTAATGATGTTTTTGTTGTTTAGCTCGAAGAAAACTGGAAAGGGAAAGAGGCCTGGAAAGGGAGGAAACAGGTTCTGGAAAAGCATTGGGTTGGGTTTCAAGACACCCAGAGATGCCATTGAAGGTTTGCTCCTCTATCAGTTTACTCGCATCCTGGTTGTTTAATGTTACGTGTGTTTTTGTGGAGACATTTAAATGCTCCTTTTTGTGTGTTTTATGAGCCTCTGTTATATTTTGATCCGATTTCTTTTTTGGTTTGAAAATGCCGAAGTTGTCTTGTTTTTGCGAGATTGTGCGGTATTTTATTTAATATCTGGAAGAGGTTTTGCTGTTAAGCTCAAGAAAACCTTGATTTGCAGTTACTTTTGTTAGTTTAGAACCCTGCCAATGTTGTCTGCTCTATAGGGTTGCTTAGACCCGCAGTGTGCCACTGGATTTCTACTGCTTAGTTTATTTGATTAAGCTGTCTATGCTTGCAGTGCTGCTGAGCAATTTGGTGGCAGAATCTCTATTCGTTCCTAATTTTAGTAGGAATACAGTAGCACAAAGCATCTCTTTTGGAATCTTGTTTAAATTCACCTATAAATCAGTTCACTGGTATTTGTTTTTCTCTTTGATTCATTATTGTTCCGAGTGCTTGTCGTAATTGTTTTTTAAAATTCATCATCATATATATATTTGCTTTTTTATTGGAATCTGATTGTTGAATAGCCGATGGAGTGCGGTAGCTGCAATATTTTTCATTGCGGACTGGCATATGTTAAATACACACAGACACACACACTTGTAAATGGTTTAATGATAGGGTGACTTGCTTTGCATCTTTTGATGTGGTTTGAAGTGTCCTGGCCTTGGACAGCTCAAGGTTATTTTTCCTCTCATTTACTTTTCTATCTCGAAGTTTTTATGTAGTTGCTAGTTAGCTGTCTGCCTGATGCGTGCTTCAATCGATTGATCATGTTGATATTGTATATTTGAAATTGCTAGTGGCTTGTATGCTAAGCAGGAGAATGTGCTGATCTTGCACTTTCTTGCCATTGTACACGCGTAACACAGTTTAATGATTGAGGTTGTATATCGTTTCAGGAACTTACATTGATAAGAAATGCCCATTCACTGGGACAGTTTCTATCAGAGGACGCATCTTGTCTGGTACTTGCCATAGTGCAAAAATGAACAGGACCATTATCGTGAGGAGGAACTACCTTCACTGGGTCAAAAAATACCAGAGGCAAGCTCTAGCTTGTTTACTCAATTTTCCTGCCACTGTTTCATCTTGTTTTTTTCTCGATAAAATGGCAACAAGTCATCCTCTCTTGCTGAATGCTAAGTTAAATTTGTTGTCTCGCTGCTATCCATCAGATATGAGAAGAGGCACTCAAACATCCCAGCACACATCTCCCCATGCTTCCGTGTCAGAGAAGGAGACTATGTCATCATTGGTCAATGCAGGTCTGTATTCGGCAGTATTCTTCTGTTTCAAATCCAATTATTTTTCATCACACTTGCAAGATCTGATGAAATATATTTATTTTGCAGGCCATTATCAAAGACAGTGAGGTTCAATGTGTTAAAGGTAATTCCAGCAGGATCTTCTGGCGGTGCAAAGAAAGTTTTTACAGGCATGTAAGAGGTTTGATTCTCTAATGATGTGATGCTGCCAGAGATTCATATACCTATAGGCGATCTTGGATGTTTTATCAGCCTTAAGATTAAATGAACGGATCCTTTTGTTTTCCTTGTATCCTAGATTTTGGTCTGTTTCTGTTACTATCAAGGATGATCTAGATTGAAATTTTGAGGATATTAATTGCTTTATTTTGCTGGGTGTTATGTTATTTCTGATTTTCGTCAGTAATATTCATCGTTTCCAATTCTCTCCCACCAGGAGTTTTCTCCTGTCTGGAACAAGTTTTTTATGGCTCCTTTCCCTCCCTATCTGCAATTGTATTGCCTCATGCTTGTCTGTTCCGCCATTTATCATGATCATTGTGCATGTTGGCATATGTGCAACGCCATTGCAGGGAAAAATCCCCCCTTTGAGTTCGTGCCTTCTTTTGATAACCAGTCTCTTTTTATCTGTTTTCATTGATTTTGGCCCACGTATAATTGCTTTTAAAATAAGGAATTTTGGACAGTAAGAAATTTCCATGCAGATGTTTTCGGTTTTCCGTATGTTTTACGTCTGACACGACCCGCAATTTGATTTATGCTTGATGATGCATGACTACTTGAAAGCTTGAACGTGTTTTCAGATCTTGGAAGCTACTCGGCATCTGCTACACATACAGGAAGGTACAGAGGTTGCTAAAACCAAAAGATATATATGAAGACTTAATCTACAGTAAGATTTGATCAAATAAGTCACTGGTCCTACTGTAAAATACCAATCCCGCGTTTCATCTACTTCCTGAAAGCTTCAATCTCACATCTCCACCTTCTATTGTTCACCTACTTAATCTTGGCCGTTCATCTCTACTGCCATACCTCGTTATTGAACGGAAAGTACTGCTACTAATAAAAAAAAAAAAATACTAAAGCCCGTGACTAAATCACCATATAGCCACACTCGATAACACTATTATATGTGCCGGGAGTTTTTTTAAAAGTTATTTTTAGGTGTTTTTTTTTTTAAAATTATGATTTGTAATTTTATCTTGATTTTAATTTTTAATATTAGATTTAGATTAGAGGATTTTTTTAATTTTGTTTTTTTATTAATTTATCATGATTTAATTTGAGTTTTTTAAATTATTTTTTTTTTAATTTTATTTTTTCATATCAAATTAATTCAAAATTAGTATTTATAATTTATTTTAAGATTATCAAGGTTTCATTGACTGAGTTATAAATTATGTTGATTAGATATATTATCATTTTAATATTTAAAAATGAGTATCATTTAATATATTATCATATCAATATTTTTAAAAAATATTATTTAACATGAATTATATTTTAAGTTTATTGTTTTTTTTATTAAATTTTTTTAACAGTGCCTAATATTTTTCTTGCATGAAAATAACATTTATCCAATTCTTACCGCACGAGCCAATAATCCAATTCACTGCTATAGATTGAAAAATCTGCGTTCTCCTGTCCTTATCAGTAATTGTCAACCTGACTTGTCCCGCAGGTTATCTAATTTTTTAAATATGATTTACGTTAAGTTTTTAGTTTAATTAAATTATTGATATGGTAAATCTTAGTTAATCTATTCGTTTTTTTTTTTTAGTAACTTGATTGAATCTGTCAAAACCTATTAAAAAAAATACAATTTTAATACATTCAGAAGTTAACGTAATGATCTACTAAATTAATTATTTCTTCAGATCAATTCGTATATCCAGTTTTACAACCATGAAATTGCTGGTTGAAAATTTGACAGCAAAAACGCAAAAATGCTTTATATATATATATTTAATATCGACATATTAAAATAATTAAAAAATATTAAATAAATAATTTTTTAAAATAAATATATTTTTAAAACACCTTCGAACATAATTAATCTAAGGAAACCAGGGGGAGAGTGCTCCACTGCTACTTCAAATTCAAGCTAGAGCAAGCTTCGTGGAAATCCAAGCTATGACGGGTCCCGCTTAAATTTTCCCAAATGTTACTGGTTGGAGCTCGACCGTTCAGCGGGCCCATTTGCTTACGTGTACGCCCCTAGATTCCACCGAGTAGTTTTTAGTGACATAGTAAAAAGGCAAAGACAACTACTTTTTTGTTTCTTTTGTTCTTGGTAAAGACTTGTGCTTTCTTCTCTGTTGTTTCCTTCCCCTGCTACATAAATTCTCTTTCCGCCCTTTCTCTGTGTTTTCTCTCAAGAAAAATTACATATGGGTTCAAGTAAGAGCAGTTTAAATGGGTCAGGTTCAGATTCAGCGTCAGGGACTAACAGGTTCAAGCGCAGAGCCCTTGCTTCTCTCTTTTGTGGTGGTTCTGTTTCTCGAGCTCCTATTGAGGTTCTTTAACATCATCTCTCTCCTTCTCTTTAGATTTCTTTTTATGAATCCATCCATCAACTTGAAGTTATTTAATTTAAGTTTAGTACTAAAGAATTCTTTCTGATCAATTAGCTGACTGATGAAAATAATTTAGCATTAATGGTTTTGTTTTTAATGGGATTATCTGTAGTTATTTGTTCTTTTCTTTGGTTGCTTAGAACATGTTAGAATAAAGTGAAAAACAACGAATGGAAGGAAAAGATAGAATCTTGAAATGGGTCTTCGATGTTTTCTCTTCTATTCTTCTTTTTTTTTTTTTTGGGTTGGATGCAAATGTTTTGAAGTCAATATCTCACGAACGTGAAGTTCACTTAACTTATATTACAAGTAATTTTCTACTGTACCGTGACAATTTCTGGTTGCAAGTTACGATTATTCGATGAATTTATAAGCTGATTACGGCGGTTGAGATTTTTTCTTCTAGAAATGCATTAAAACACTATTTTTTAATTTTTTAAAAATTATTTTTGATAATAGTATATCAAAATGATAAAAAAAACATAAAAACAACTAATTTTAAGAATAGTTTTTTCAATTTTTTTAGAAACTTTATTTGGAAAGCAATTCTAAACAGCCCTGAGTTATTCTTATAAAATTGTGCTTGGTTATATCAACAACAAAGACTAAATCCCAAATCAGTTGCGGGCGGTGATATGGATCCTTTTGTGCCATTCATGTGCTGGGTTACGGTAAAACAAGGGAGAAAACAAAAAAACTATCTTGGAAATCAAAAATTGACTAAAGTATCTTGTAATGGAGTAATTCTGAGACTGATTTTGACTTTCAGATGGGTGATCATGTAGATGAATCATTGACAGGATCTCTTGAAAATCTTGCTGCTTGTCATGATGTGTCAGCGAGCTCTAAGCAGGCCTCATTTTCTAACCTTGGTTCGGAAACTGGGTTAAGTAGTTCCAGTGTTGAAAGTGCGGACTTATCTCGAAATAGTAATGGTAAGGTTGAGGATAGTCCTGCTTCTAAGAATAGCGAGTTACAATCTCAGCAGTCAAATGTCAATGACAGTCTTATGGAAGCTCATGCAGCTAGTGCTTCTGTAAAAGAACAGACACCAACAGCATCTGTCTCTGATGTTACAACGGTGGCAGGTGTTGTAGGTCCGGATTCTGAGAATCTAGATTCGAATGAGTCGTCTGTTTCAGATGCAAGTATTGATTTCTCCAATACAAATTCTGTTATTCCTGCTTCCTTAGTACCTCCACAACCACTTTCAGAATTTGTCTCATCTGATGGGGAACAAGAAGCGAGGGCTGCAAGATTGGTTGTTGTTGATGTGGTGAGCATACAATCCAACATTTTCTCAAGTAGCTTTGCAGAAATTAGTAATCGTGAGGCAAGAAGGAATAGTAGAAGGATGTTTTGGGATGCTTTTTCTAGAAGCAGTTTGAGAAGGAATGGAGGTTCCCAAACCTTAGTTCTTACAACTAGTCATGCTGATGATCTAGGATCTCATGACAGATGGCTCCTTGATTTTAGCGGTGATCTACATTTCGATGGAGTTGGTCGTGGATCTAGATATCCTAGCACTAGAAGTCGACGCAGGAGTGAACGGCCGTGGCAATCAAGATATGAGGTAACAGTTTATACATTTCCTTCTGATGCAATCTGTTTATGGGATAAATTGTCAAAAGACCTTTGAAAGTTTTTTATGTACAGAAAACTTATTTGATCATATAATCAACAATTCATCAAACTGGAGGTTCTTTGACACATGCAATTCATTTTGATTTAGAATTCTTGTTACTATTTTTACCTGGTTATGCTTCACAGATTAATATTTCCTGTTTATTGTTTTTTGATTACATTTCATTCATTATGCAGAGAGAAAGATTTCATGATGTGCATGATGAACAAGGTTGGGAAGCTTCCTTGTGCCCAGCTGGCCTTCATCGTAATGGTACATGTTTATGTGAACCCTCTTCTGTGGCTGAGGAGTCTAGCAGCCATGCAAATATTTCCCAAATATTTCTGTTGACAGATGCACTTTTTGAGGTAAGTAGATTTCTTTTACGGTGACTATTTTCGAGGCACTCCGCTAGTTCTATGCCTTGAGAAGTGTCAACAGATTGCACCAGTCCAAATTACATCCTCTAGCTTTCATATGTCTTTCTTTATTGAAAGCATTGATACACATTCCTTCATGTTAACTACAATCTACTTTCTAAAAACCTTTACATCTGTGTTAACTCATCAGGTACAATATGTAGAGACTTGTTAAGTGGAATGGGCATGGGATTTGTAACAGTTGTCGTCTTATGTGAAGCATGTTCATAAGCATCACATATGCAGAATCGTCCTATAGTCTTACTTCTCATGGTTTTCTTATCGTGTTTATTTTGTAGGTTTTAGAGGAAATTCATCGCCATCACCTATCCCTTTCACCTTCTATGCTCTCTCTTCCTGCTCCTGAAGCTGTTGTAAATTCGTTACCTCTGAAGAATTATCAAAAGTCTCATGGAACTGAGAATGTGGCACAGCATGAACAACAGTAAGTGAAAATCTTATAAAATAATACAAAACTAACATTAGTAATAACTTCTGCTTGAAAAGAGAAGAATAATAAATGACACATGGCAAGTAATTTACTATCCAGAATAAAGAAAGAAAACCTTCAGGGAGTAGATGTTTTTGTTACTTCCTAAAAGGGATGCGTGTAGTCATGTGGCTAACACATTATGTATGTAAAATGTCCTGTATAGCTGTGCGAAATTGTACAAGGAGTCATCTTCGTGCTTGGTCACAGAGTAGTACAAGAAAAATCCATTGATACCATGGCTTCTTGTACCTGCCTGCAACATGCTCTCTCCCCGCATTTGTACTTGCTTGCCGAATCTACTTTTACATGTGGTGAGGTGGTGATAAAATTCTGACGATGTGAACCGTGGTACTGGATCATGCTAGCCTACAATTTTTGTTCCTTTTAACTTGAGTCAAAATGGGAAAGCGAAAAATGTAGATAAAAAGGAAAAAAAAATTAATTTGAAGAAAAATAATATATATATATATATACATATATTTTTTAAAAATTTATTTTTGATATCAATACGTAAAAAAAATTCAAAATTATAAAAAAATTTAAAATTTTTTCAAAGCTCTGGTTCAACCGCCCTTAATTCCATTCATAAATCAAGGACTTGAAATCATTTATCTACTGTTCATTTATGATTCTGAATAAATCTGTATGGCCAACATGCATTCTACTGTTCACAGCAGTATTCATTTTCCCTTCAAACGCCTTGTGAACTGAATTCTTGTTCTCTCTAGTTAATCCTGACTAGTATCGGAAAAAAATATTTACAGGTGTCACATTTGCTTGGTTGATTACGAGGAAGGAGATAAAATTCGAGTCCTCCCATGTTCTCATGAATTTCACATGGCATGTGTTGACAAATGGCTCAAGGATATACATGGGTAATCTATCACTGCCATGCTTGTTGTTTTAGATGACTTGGGCTGATTACGAGCTGAGTTCTAATTTCTTTTTGTTCTTATGTTCGTTTTCAGTGTTTGCCCTCTCTGCAGAGATGATGTTTGCAAGGGTAGGGCTGAAAGTTCGGCCTCAAACCCAGAGAGCACGTCACCTTGATGCATATATATATAAAGACTTGTAAATAAGGCAAAGTTCTTCCTGAAATGGTTTGAGGTCTTTCCACAAGACCACAAGACAAGGTTACATGTTAGGAATTTTAATTTTCTTCTTTATGATATCCTACGCTTTAAGCTTTTCAACTAAAGTTTAGCTTGCAGTATAATCACTTGCTGTCAACAGTTGTAGAAATCTTATATTATCAAATGGCCATGAATAAGGTTATGGAAAGTATAGGACATGGAATAAGATTTTGATATGTCTGAGCCCCCAACTTTTGTTTTTCCTAGTAACATCATCCTGCTTACTCTTTTTATGGCTCTAGCTAGCTAGTAACTCGTGCATTTATTTTCTTTCCTGTCACCGAACAATTATTGTACCAAAAAGTTCATCTTTATTACCAATACCAGCAAGGCACCAACCTTGCGAATGACATTGAGTTGGTCAGTCCGTTAGCGGCATATGGCTTGTAGAAACTGGATGGGGTATTCCTGTAAATGATCACTGCTCCGATAGTTAAAAGTTGTTAGGTTGAATCTTGTAAAGTAGACTAGTCTAGGAGAAGCTTTGATGAAGAAAAAGCTGGAAGCAGGAATTTCCATTTAGTTAATTTTGGGAAATATGTGACTTTTGGATCTTAGCCGAAAGGTCAATACAAGTTTTGCAACAGACTAGCGTACTGCAAGCTGCTTTGACTATTTTAGGCCCTTTGATTCCCAAACTACGTTCGAGGGCATTTGTGATTCTGTTTGACTCATCCATCTGGGTTTCTTCTTGGTCATGCTTTGCCTGCCTTCATGGACCATGAGCATCCACATAAGAATCAAAAGCTAAAGCTTGTATTCTTAACTCATGGGACCTACATTCAATAAGTTTTTTGGGCAGGCATCCATAGAGTGCAGGTGAAGCAAAGTGAGGAGCAGTAATTGTGCCTGAGAGGGTCACTGTTCTTAAAATCTGTCGGTGTTGTGATGTCTGCTTAACCATTTCTTTTTGTAAATGAAAAAAAGGAGAAAAACACTCGGTTTGAGAACTGGGAGAGATGGTTCACTTCATCCTCCAACATAAATGAGGTTGGTTGCAAGTTTCAATTTAAGAGTTAAATGTTCTGCTGGACTGCAGAGAACAGTCCACCTGATACCACTTCCTTTTATACGAACCAACATGTATGCATTCATGTATGGAGGTATGTACTCCTATAATATGCTTGGTTTAGGAAGCAAGGTCTGAAGGAATAGATGAACTGCCCTCAAATTTTTTTATGCTTGTATAGGCATGTCAGCATGTCATCTGCTGTACTTGTCATGACAGAAATTCACCTTCCTGTAGAACTTGAGAAGAATCAGCCAAATTCATCAGCTTCTTTACTTTCTTGGGAATTTCTCTTTTACAACAACAAAATGAAATAAGAACTCAGTTTTTCCTAACTAGAATCCTATATTATCTAAATATTTCAGCTTTGCAGGTCTAGATGATAAATACATGTCCTTCTACACATAATTTCTTCTCTATTTGCGGCTGGGGGTTTACCTAAGCGTCTTAAGTTTCGTGGGACATCCTCATTGTGCATAAGAACAGATAGCAAAGCTAAGATACAAGAGCTCTACATTTAGCTGAGCTAATCCATTAATGCAGTGGCAATGTTAGGTGGGAAAAACTCCACGGCCATTCCCATTGTCATCTATCTAGACTCTGATGATAAAATAACACACGCCCACCATCATTTTTTATGCCCTAACACCCACTCTATTTTTCTCACCTGCGAAAAACAAGAAATACTTGAGAGCTTATCTGTTTTTAGTCTGGTACGTGGTAATTACGACCAAGACCTATCATTCCAGCATTGTCAGTCAAATAATTGGATCAAAAGCTCTTCCTTGTTTGACATGCAAATCCCGAACGTGGTTTTGTCTTCTTCCATGTTTTTATGCAGGGAGACGAAAGAAAAAAACATTTCATCACAGACTTGTGCACCCAGTTTATATATCCTGATGGTAACAGCCTTGTCAGATGAAGCACTGCTCTGTTTGTTTTTGTTACCAGAAGCATGCCAAGAGTATGGATGAAGCAACGCAGCTTGAACAAAGAGAAAGATCCCCAGAAAATAATTTTTTTAGTATTGAAAACAGATGATGGCACGGGTGTGCTACTTTCACACATAATCTATCAAGATAATGAGAATGTTATGCTAATTTTTTATACAATAGAATAATGCAATATCATCCGCTTGCCTCATTAATCCACGGTATCCAAGCAAGTGCAGCAACTCCTTATAACCCATTCCCTTAAGTCAACTAATTATATATATATATATATATATATATATATCAAAAACTGATTTGGATCATGGAACACATCACATATCTCATAATTACATTGTTATAAATTATTAAGTCATGGTGGAATATGAATTCAAGCATAGCTTTCAGATTTTATATTCCAACCAAGATATTTGACTACGCAAAGAATACATATCAACTTTAATATTATTCGAGTAATTTTTTTTTTAAAGATAAAACAAGATTGTTTTGGATAAAAACTTATTAGAATTGACTCGATTGAGTTTTATTTTATTTTAACCAGATAATTCAATTTTAGTTTTAGGTGGTGAGTCACCGAATCAATCCAACGAGGTTTAATAACTATAAAACTTTGAAAGATCAAACTTTAGAATAAAACATATTGGATATATTTATTTTTTAGTTGTAAATGATGGTGAGGTTTGTAAGCAGGAAAGAACATTATATTTATGTAATGTAAAAGTAATTAGTTACTTGAACTAGGAGTTTTGTCATGGATCATGGTTGCTATCCCTTTAATGAAAGTGAAACAGTTCATATTCTTACATTTATAACAGACTCCCATAGGCCAGGCCAGAGCAGTAGGCACACACCCCTCCTCCTCTCCCCTTTCAAAAACTGCGAGCATTTATTTACTCAGAGATTTCAATTCAATGCCTTGGCAGGTGAAACCCATGCCATAAATGACCACCACCACCACCACCACCACTCACTTCTCTCTCTTTCTTTGCTCCTACCCTCCTCCTCCTCCTCCATCACCACCACCACCACAATAATCCACCTCACGTTCAGTTACTATCCTATACACACCTGCACTCATTAAAGGCCAACCCGCCCATTTTATCAGCCTCTCTAGAAACTGAAGCAAACGATGTCTGCTCCTCCAGACTTGTTCACCACAACAGTACCCACCGATACGGCCAGCGGAGGCACCAAGACTTCGCCGTTTCAGAACCTTAACTCAAGCATATTGATCATCATTTTAATCCTCTCCATCACTCTGTTAGTCTCTGTTTCTCTTTGCTTCCTTCTTCGTGTCTTAAACCGCCGTTGCCTCAGCCACCTCTCTCCCTCTAGAACCACCGCCACAACTACCACGATAACAGCCTCCTCCTCCTCTAACCGTCACTCAGGTAACAACAACCACCGTGTTTCACCAGAAACCTTAGAGCCTTCCATTGCTGACTCACTTCCTCTCTTCTCCTTTTCCTCCATCAAACGGCGATCATCCTCCTCCCCTGCTATCTCCGGCGGCGATTGCGCGGTTTGTCTGTCCAAGTTCGAACCGGATGATCTCTTGCGATTGCTTCCGATTTGTTGTCATGCTTTCCATGCACATTGCATTGACACGTGGGTCAATTCTAACCAATCATGTCCTCTTTGCCGGTCTCCTATTCTTATATCGGAGTCCGACCTCGCCAAAGCTATCTCCGATGTCGAAGCTCGCGGTGGTGATAGTTTCCGCCTTGAGATTGGTTCTATTAGCCGCCGAGAACATCCTGCTCCTAACTCGGCCTCCTCTCTCTCCACATCCGCCGCCTCCTTTGCTGCAGGCGAGCATCGGAGCTCGTACTCTGTTGGTTCGTTTGATTACGTCGTGGAGGAGGAATCGGAGGTTACTATCAATCAATCACACAGGAGGAGCATGTCGAAGGAGAGTGGTGGCGGTGGCGGTCCGACATTGTCCGAGCAGCAGATTTTGGCAGCGGAAGTGGCTGCGGCGAGAGGAAGTTGGTTAAGAGAATACGTTGACCGTCTATCGGCTTCTCTCTCTTCACGCACGGCATCGTTTAGAGGTTCTGGAAGGTTCTTTACGGGAAGCAGTCGCCGGAGCGAGATCACCGGTGTTGGGGATTATGATTTGGAGGCGAACCGTGTAGGAGAAGAAATTAGCGAACTGTTTCGTTGGTTTTCAGGGGTATAAGTCATAAATAGATGAAACGGTTAGGGTCAATTACGGGATTTAAATCTTACCGCATTTTCCTGGCCCAGTCCATTTCTTGCTATGTCCACTCTATAAGGTACAAAATGACAAGACATGCTGGTAAGTGGATAAAGCAAAAGAGAGAGTGGAAACTCCTGAATCTATGGTTCCTTCCTTGGCTTGTCATCAATCTTTTTCGTAGATAAAGCACCAAGAGAATGACATTTTTGGAAGCATATTGGTCTATGATGCCGAGGGAGATAGATGATGCATGGATGGATGATCCATCCAAGAGGTACATACAGAGATGTTGATTTCCTACCTTTCTATAAAGGATGGTTTGTGGTGTTTTTTTTTGTTTTTTTTTTAATTCTAGAGAAAAAAATATTAATTAGTAATATCAGACACAGTACATATGGGGCTGTCATCATGTGAATTCTGTGATTGCTGAATTGAATGTTGATGTTCATTGGTTGATCTTGGCAAATGGATCACAAGCACATGAATTAGTTTAAACGATTAGTTTAAACGAGTCACTTTCACGTGAGAGGTCATACGGACCTTGAGATTAGTCTCTTAATCAGCACTAGCTTGATAGGTTCATGGGAGATGAAGTTCATGCATGAATTATGACCTTATATGGTGATTTTCATCCGATGATTTCATCGGATGATTTAGCCATCTTGAATACTTTGAGATAATCTTGATTACCGTTTTGGATATGATGATTTTTTCTTGAAAAAAAGAGGGATTGTCTTGTTGACAGTTTGATTACTGTCAGCAGAGTATGATTGCCGGGAGTTTTCCAGTAATCTGAGATACCCACAGCCATGGCCATGCTTATTAACTTGCTGCTAAAGGTCTTAGGAACCTCCTCTCTGTTAAGAATTTCTGCGAAGTATTTATTTATCCCCCCCCAGCTTCAAGTCCTCTCCACCTTGACCTAATTTTTGTTGGAGCTGTAGCCATTTGGACATCTAATCTGGGTGCCTGAAAAATCAGCTGCTGACTCCTTGGGAATTAAGGACACGTAGAGACATGGTCAGATCAGATTATTATAAAGGTCCCCATTTCCATTTGAGGGCGATCCCAGACGAGGGTTAGGTAGCTTGGCGCACTTGTTTTTCTGGTCATGGATAATAATATATTTGGTTGATAGTGAGACTCAAGTTGTCAGCATAATGATGGCTGCGGACTGCGTCCACTCACAACTAGGGAACGAGTGATCGGAAAGGCAACGGCTTGGTTCTGTGCTCAAATTAGAAACCCATGCCTTGAAAAATCACACATGCTGCTGCCGCCTCTGCCTTTCACATTTGGTAAAATCAGCCTTTAAATTGGTTCAAATCAACCCCTCTATTTCCAGCCAAAGGTGATTTGAGTCCTTTTACCCCACTCTTGTATAGATTAAATGCCCAGATGAAAGCTACGTGTCATTAAGGAGATAAAATTACATGTCTTGATAGATTTTCGAAAAAACTCCGACCAT
>Ga0325410_1003521_pt1 | contig 17690 bp, 10 predicted proteins | sample PopdelMetagenome_16_FD_206182 | JGI IMG/M metagenome (GOLD analysis project Ga0325410, IMG submission 206182) | Populus deltoides microbial communities from Bellville, Georgia, United States - Xylem-PdIQD-R3 | ecosystem: Host-associated > Plants > Phyllosphere > Stem > Wood/Secondary xylem...
AAAACTGTAGGAGGAAATTCTATCAGTGTGACAAAAGCTAGAAACTTTTATTACTTTGGAGAAGTAGGTTAGAGTGAAAACAATATAATGCGTGTTCCTTCAGTTCTTTTCTTCTTATTCACTACTGGCAGGAAGAAGTTGAATTAGAGGCAAAGGTTTTAGAGGACATAGGACGGATAACATCAGTGGTCATTGAGGCTACAGGGAATAGTACCGGGGAACTTGTTGCTCTGAGCAAGCAATGGATGGCCTCGCATAATCATACAAATACGGCCAGCAAGCTGACTTTAGACAAGTTACAACTGATATACATTTTTTGTTCTTTCCAATCAAGAGAATTTAGCTTAATTAGGTGGGAAGAAACCATTGTTTGTGTCTTGCCATTTTGTTATTATTGGCATGAATCTAGCCGAGTTGTCATGAGGTTTCAGCTCATTAAAGATTTCAATTGTAGCCCTGCATTATCTGTTTTCTATATGACAAGAAAACCCTCTTTCATTTTTCTTCTAAGATCTTTCAATTTCAACTTGAAGAGTAATATATGTCCAGCTGCCTTCATTTGTACGAAAAGATAGTCAATTATGAAAGGCATTTCTTCCATTGAGATGAGCATATTGCAGTTGTTTTGGCACTAGCTAGACTATCTGTACAAAGTTCTCTTTCAGCTTTTAAACTTGTAAGGACAGTTCATTCAAATATATTGGCAGCATTCAAGGACAGTTTTTTCATATTCTTTCATGCTCGGTTTGCCGCTTTGTATTTCTCGAGTGAGTTGGTCATACATATTATACTACAATTCCTTTTCAAAACATTATTGGCAGCCCAAGCAAGTGATGAAATGATGGTTGGTAGAAGTGGACCGGCATAAAACTCAGCGATGATGGTTGAGTTGGTAGATACAGACACAGGTTAGTGCTTGAATATCTAAGTGCCAAATGATCATGCACTGCTAAGGAAGAACATGATCATTACGCTAGCTGCAACACCACTCAGTGGTGCTAGTACGTAGTTAGTCTGTTGGGACTGCCTTCCTTTAACATGCTGTACTATTTTAATCACTCGAGCAGAAAACTCGATTAATTTAATAGAAATACAAAAAAAAAAAAAAAACAAGAACAAAGAAGAAGAAGAAGAAGAAGAAGAAGGAGAAACGAGAGTTCTTTACAGTTTCATCATTAGTCCATAAAATCTCCCCTTTTAGGAGATGTTACTATCATGAATTCTAAGATGTTTTCTTGAAATATGATTGTTAGGAATACAACTATTAAATGTGATAGTATTTGTGATTGATATTGAAAATAAAAATTATTATTCACGTTGGTAGTTGATGAAGTTTAACTCTAGAAAATTATGATTTCCAAGTAAAACAATAAATCTAATAACAAATTACATGATATGAATAATTATTTTGGTATTAGAAGTAGAAGGGAATTGCATTTTTAATCTTACAGGATACATCAAATTCTTGGAAATTTAAGAATTCTTAGCTTACCAAATACAAAAATATTCGATATCTAAACTTTTTTTCTAGTAGTCTTGAATGCCTTGACAAGAAATACTGTCACTTTGCTGGGTTTTGATTAGCCTAATATTTCTATTGTAATATAATCATAGAGTAAATGGGCTTAAGGCCTATGGTGGCTTGGAGGTCCTGTGATAATGAAAATCAGTGTCTATCAGTTGAAAAAGAATAAAATAAAAAAAATCAAGGGGACACCGGAAAGTGGGTACCTTTATTTTCTACAGATATGACAGGGAAATATAATAATGATAATTGAAGAATGTCATAATCAGAGAGAGGGCCTACTCCTCAGTATGACACTGATAACTCCGCTTTTTCTTTTGATTAATCTTCAAAATGGTCAGTACAGGTACAGGAGGAGACGTTCATCAGGAGTGGCTCCATGAATTGTCAATTTTTTTCACCAGTCTGTGGCTGTCAGAAGCATACCACGCAACTGTTTTGTTTTTCCTGCTTTCATCAATTTTGATAGCAGGTCTCGCATGATTCAACAAGGAGGACTCGTAGAGCCTTCTTGAGTTCAAACACCTTCTTCATAAGAGAGATAACGATTGCTAGCTGCACCATGAACGTGGGGTGTGAATTATGATTGATAGATGCCACTGGGACAGAACAATGGTCTTGGAAAGGTGGCCATGTTGTATTGATTTTCAAATGATGTAACGATCAAACTTGGTTTCATTCATACAATGAGGAAATTATGCACAAATCAAGATCAAATTCAATCATTCAATTCAAGACACTGCATTTCTTTGATATAAAAGATAAGGTACATGCATGTTCAAGTATGGTAAGATAGGATTATAAAGAGTAAACTTTTACACACAGGAAATATATATATATATATTATGCTAATTGCAAAAATGATAATATATCCTAACCACTATCACACCATGTAGGTATGTATACATTTCATCACTTCAATCACACCAACAATACTGAAAACAAATCAAGCCAGTTCTTCTAAACTTCAGAGATAACTCATCTCCATGATCGAAGCCTTATACTTCGTCTTTAACAATAGCTCCTATATTAGAAAATTCTTCCTCCTTAAAGCCATTCCCCTCATCACTGACCTTTATTACTCGCTCCACACAAGGTCCGTAAGCCCAGCTACATACTAGAAAATATAGCAAATTAACAGAACTCATTATGGCAAGAAGCCAGTAGTAGTTATCATAATGACCCTTGTTAATGTTATTTGAAACCCAGCTCTCTTTGCCCCCTCTTGAAGTGAGCTTATCAACTGCGCTTAGTATAGCACTTGCTAATAAGTTTGCCACAGCCATTCCTAATCCGAATAGAGCAGCTGCAATACTAGACATGCTCTTAGGGAACTCTGAGTAATAAAACTCTGTTTGGCCTATTGCGTTGAAGGCTTCTGCCAATCCATTCAAGCAATATTGCGGCACAAGCCACATTGCAGACATATCCAATACCGCATGAGCATTGTTCAAATACCCTTCCCGGATTGCTTTCCTTCGCCGAATGCTCTCAACTATTGCGGAAACTACCATGGCCATGCAGGAGAGAAATAGGCCAATTCCCATCCTTAGTTTAGCACCTAGCTGCACTGGCTTGCCCTTTATTTTAGATGCCAAGGGAAGGATAGCGCGATCATAGAGGATAACCCATGTTGCCAGAGAGATGATTGTGAACATACCGAAAGAGCCAGCTGGGATTTGAAAGCTGGAAGAAATGTGTCGGTCCATGGAACTTGCTTGGAGCAATTGAAAAGTGCTTTGGCTAATGTTTATGGATATCATTATCCCAGTGGACCACAATGGGATGACTTTAAGAAGCGCCTTGAGTTCTTCAACTTGCTCTATTGTGCATAGACTCCACGGATTTAATGCCGATCCATCTGAGGCTATATCTTGTTCAGGATTTCTGATGATGCAAGCCTTGTTCAAGAACCTAGTAGCATTAAATTTTATAAAATCGTAAATGCTTCATTCATGCGTAAAAACGAAAGGCTAATTAAGAGGATGATGACATGATTATACCTTAGTTTGGTGGTTGGCGCAATAAACTTTGAGTCCCTCTTGTGATGGTACCAACCATCAGAGTCTCTGGGCGGGAATGCGAGTTTTCTGTTCTTGTAAGCAACGACAGGCACTTGTATAAAGCCAGTGAACAAGCTTTTACTTGGTTTTTGCTTTACATAAAATGGAGAAGCAAAGAAGAACAACAAAGCAGAGAGGAACATAAGGATTGCAGGAACTCCAAATCCTACTTTCCAACCAAGATGATCTTGAATATAAACTATAGCCGTCAAAGAAATCAAGACAGAAATAGCTGCCGAGGCATAATACCACCCAAAGAAGCTCTCCAAGACCCTTTCATTTTTTGGGTTAGATTTGTTGTCCAATTGGTCAGCACCAAATGCTATGGAACATGGTCTAACGCCACCAGCTCCAATGGACATCAATGCGAAGGAGGACAACAGCAGAGTCATCTGGCCCGTTGTTGGGGTTTTACAGCTTTGAGTTGTTATGTCACAGGGAGGAGGCCTAACTTTGGGAACCATTGCTGTTAACCACAGTAGGATCATTCCCTGAATCATCCAAAACTTGTGCTCAATTAGTAAAATAATAATACTAAGCACATGATATCTGAATTGGTCATAGTGAGTGAGAGTGGCTAATATACATGCAATTTAGAAATGTTGTCCGTGTTAAGAACAGCTTCAACTGTAACTAATCCAGGGTCTGAGACAATATGCAATCTTAATTAATTAGTGCAGGCACACAAATCTTTAGCAACCTGCTCATAAATAAAACTTTTTTAATTCATAAAAAAAATGAAATTATGTTTAACAAAAGCTAGGTGCGGTGCAGGTGACCACCAAGCCATAGCAACTTTGCTCAACTTGGCAGAATTTTCTGTTTTCCCTTTTCCTTTCATCTTTGTCTGTCTTCCCTTGAAATATGTCCCTTTTGGGTTCTCTTTTTTCTCGACCCAAAATTCCCAAAAACACTATGATTCAGGAAAAAAAAAGAAGAACCCCTCCACTCGCCACCCTTTTTATTTTGGGCCCAATAGAGATGGCAGAATCCCAAAATTTATAGGCCTACTGGCCGAACCCACCATGATATAAATTGGGCACAGCCAGCCCAAGGCTGGTCCCCCATCCTAGCTAGATCAATAAACTGTATCGATGTCTACCTTCACTGTTTACACTTCCTTGCATAGAGCAATGTTTGAATTCTTTCTCAACTTGCAGCTTGCATTATTCATAAACCATGCTGTTTTTTATTTTATTTTATTTTCTCATACAACTTCCAAGCACACTTTATCCACGTAAGAATCACATGATGATGATGCGAGGCAACTGTGCTATTTTTGTAAGAAAGCTTCTAACTTTGGATGCCAACAAGGAAAAGGTGCATACCTAATCACATGACCTGCCTGTACACACACACATGATATCAGAAACAAGAAGACATCCTCCCTTGTCTAATTATATTCTATCTTATCATACTTTATGGTGGGGCTGGGCATTTCAATTAATTAAGATCCCAATTTTGCTTAAACCAGTCGTGAAGAGCTATCTACACGCTGTATAAGAGATTAATTAATCTCTTGGAAAACCTTTTCCAAAAAAAAAAGGTCTTTCGGAAAACAAGCTAAAATGAAATCTTTTGGTACATTTATGAATATATTATGGAGACATGGTATCAGAATATCAGTAGAGTACTGCTGCGAAGTCTTTAACCAAGAACAGAAATTTAGCGGAACCTCTAGTTGTCCATAAGCAAGTAAGCAAAACAAGAATGTGATGCAAATCCACTTTTAAGAGATCCAAGACAGCAATGAAAGCATCTAGCATCTTTTAAGTTTTTACACCAATCATGCTATCTCACTTTTAAATAATTGATGATATTGACCCAGAAAATGAAAGGGATCGGAAAAAAAAAACATCATGAAAAGAGAAAAAAAGTACCAAGAGACTGGAGATGGAACCCAGGCCAATGGTGAGGAAGCGACCTAAGTATGAATCAGAGATTAAAGCTCCCAAAATTGGCATGAAATTTGTACCAGCAGTCCAGAGGAAGAGGATGTTGGTCCCCTTCGCTACTCCCACGCTGTAATCTCTCATCAGGTACAGTATCATGTTTGGTATCAATCCATAGCTTGCTACCTTCTCAAATGCCTCATTTGCTGTCAGCAGTAAAATCCAAAACCCAAGATTCAAAGACTAATAATTAAACATCATGAAAGTTCATCTAGTAAACTTCACACCCTCATCAGATTCACCAGAAAACGTACCAATAATGAATGGCATGGTAATGAGACCACCCTTTGAATGTTTGGGGGTAGTGTGCTGGTGGGTCATTTCCCCTTGGCTTGACAAGGGCTCTTCCATGTTCTTCTCCATTGTTGAAGTGCTCTAGCCTGCTTTCTTTCTTTCTCTCTTTCCCTCCCCCCCTCAAAGAAGGAAGTTCGTAGAGTGAGTGATTTATAACATCTCTTGTCCCCATGGGCTTCGTAGTTTATAATAAGCTGGGGAGTTTGGACAAAGAAAATAGATGACTTTGCAAGTGAGTTGTGAGTTGTGACAGCTGAAATGACTAGCCGGGACTACACGATATATTCCAATACTAAGAAAAAGGTAGAAATCCGAAAAACATTATATTATTTGGAGATCGTAATTATTACTACAGTCCAAGCGCGTGGCTTCTTGCAGAAAAAACTAATCTAAAAAGAGAAGCGATTCTCCAAGCAAGATAATAATTGAAGAGAAGACATACCACGATACTAGCTAGCTAGCACCTTTTTGCTCGCGGGTTTCATACAGTTCACTACATCTTTCTCACATTCTTTCGGAGGATAATTTCACTACTTTTACAAATAATTACTAATAAATAAAGCACTGAAACTCAAACAAAATATAAAATAAAAGGTACATCCAATCATACTACCCTTTAGGGATATCGTGTGGCAGGCTGCAATGCAGGCAGTGGGCAGATGGTCCACGCTGCCTTTTGCTTTTACTTGTTAGCCAAATCAAGTCAGCAATCAGCATGAGCACAGAGTGTGCAGTGCCTTTTTCCTCTCGATGTGGCTCGACTACTGGATCCGCGAAGAAGACACTTCTAGTTTATGGGGTAACTGAAAAGTAGTCGTCGGCTTACTGCTTTCTTAAAGAATCAGTCCCATTCCTTCAGGATAAAATTCCATATTGAAAAGAAATGACAAAAAAGAGAGGTGTTTATATAAAATGAATCCACAATCCCTTAGCTGGGTTGGAGATGGTGACCATTCCTCATGCACCAAAATTCAATATAAACATGGAGGTGCATGCATACTTTGGTTTTTGAAGGGAAAGGGGGGGCAGAGTTCAACGTTGTAATTTCGGTAAGCATCTAGTTTTACTTAAGAGGATTAATTTCCATTTTAAAGATATGTTATCGATTAAATTTCCCTTATTTTGAGAGGTTAAATGTAATACTTAAAACAGTAACCAATTCGCAATCGAACAAAAACAAATGCAGGTTTTACAAATATATAATCAAAGTAGAATTGAATAAAAGGAGATTAAGGTAAAAATAAAAAAAAAACACTCATTAATAAACTTAAATTTAACTGACCCAAAAAACTCTTTAAAGACCTCATTCAACATACTTGGACACAATAACTCCATGAGCTCATTCTAGAGAAGGAGCTCGACTAACTCCATGTTCTCACCTTCGGGAAGCAGCTCTACTTCATGGGTTCTCTCGAGTAGAGCAGCCCGACTCTATAAGCTTGTCCTGTACAGTGTGACTAAACATATTTTTCACCTTTAATGGGCTCATACAACTTGCCCGAGTTCAATTCTTCCTTGAGAATTTTTCCAAAACCTAACACAGGTAACTCAATATTTTATATTGATTCAATACATTATTTTGAGTAAAATACAACTCAAAATACCACAAGGGTGAAATTACACTTTATCCCTTTCTCTCCTCAAAACGACAAGACTTATGAGTTACAAATACCTCATGAATCATTCAAACTTTAGGTTCACAATCTTTTCATTCTTAATACTTTCAGCATACATGTTTTCAGAGTTTATCTCACTAAAATATCATTGCACACTCTCTCTACAAAGTTATTGACTTAAGCATATGAGAGTCCCCACATCCATTAAATGAAACCTTTTATAGGTCCCGGCTACCAACCGTCTGGGTTTTCCATATCAAGTTGCTAGATATCTTGGTTAGAGAGAATGAATCAGATTACTTGAACTAATAGATTAACTGATTATCCAACATATTAGTCTTATTTCTAAGCACTTTAGATTTTGGAACTCATCACCTAGTAAACCAAGAGGTTAAATCATGTAGGGTGGTTAAGACTTTAAGATAATAATAAAAATTAATAATTTATAAAGGTTTAAATAATAAATATTTTGCAATCTAGCCCATTATCATGGTAAATTGAATAATTGAAAAAAAAAAAAGAAAAGTGAAAATACGAAGACGTACGTACTTACTCCTTGTTAAACTAAATTTTGGATATTATATGCTACTAAGTTAACAAAATCTTACCCTTTCACTACATTGTGTAGATAATTTTCATGAACCATCAGATGTTGAGCTTCTTTCTGAAAAAAAAAAACAACATGGATTCTCGTTGATCAAACAATTGACCGTACGACGAAACCAACCAATCTCAAGCTATAAAAGCCAGTTATGGAAATCCAAGGAGACGCAAATACCCAATATATGGAAAGAGCTGAAGAGTTGTTAATAATGGCGCACGTGCAAGTGGATTATTATATGGTCTGTACACAATTAAGTTCATTGTTTTATAGAGATGAATTTATGGCTGTTGCTTGGCCTTGTCAATGTGTGTGTGTGTGTAATCTGGAAATCTTTGGCTTGTTTCGTAACATAGAAATATTGAAGAGTCTTATCACCTTTAATGTTTATGGTCTGCGAGCTTTGAAATCTAGCAAAGTGTTCTGGTATGATTTCTTGAGTCATCAATGCTTTGAGTGCCCTTTTTTAAAGTGCGCAGGTGGTTGAGTAACCAAAACCTATCCATCACGATCAAAGGCTAAGTAGGGGCATCTTTCTTTGTGGCAAGGAATAGAAGAAGAGGAATAAAGGTGGAGTAATTACTATAAGATGGGTAGCTCTAGGTTGTATATTGTTGGGGCAAATCCACTACTCTTTCGAACACAACGTAATCAAGATGTTTTTCTTTTTTAACCTATGCTATGCTATGGTCATGTATGCTAGTTTTTCATTTGAGAACCTTATTTACATGAAAATTAGATGAATCATAGCAATTATTACCATGTGTTGGTTCCCGAATATCATACACGCAGTGAAAACTAAGAAATGAAAGTATTCGAGAGTCCTTAGAATCATGTAATACACAGATCTAGAATTGTTTAAGGATTTATTTTTTAAAGATTTGATTTTCTTCAGCTTTTAATAATTCTTTAAAGGTTGGGTTGTCGCAAACCACAAGTTGTCTAATTATTCGGTTTCCAACGGTAATCCAGGCAAACTACCAGCGAGAAATCTTATAATACCAGGTTTTAAATCATTTTCCTAAGAGAATCAAACAACAAACCCAAAGTAACATTTAATTAGAGAAAACAACAGTTTATTTTATGAAAAAACAATTCCAACTACAATATCAAAGTAAACAACTCTTCAAATAAAAGAAAAATCCTAAGACCTATCAATAACAAGCACTCAACAACAAGGATTGGTTACAACAACTTAACAACAAGGATTGGTTACAACAACTTGTATAACATAAACTCATGATTTAAGCTATCGGATTCCATTCACTCCACGACTGAAAATTAATGATTAGCTCTTTTTATAAAGATTTTAAATTTGCTCATAATAATCAAATTATATCTAGACTTGTTAATTTTTATTTTTCCAGTAGTTTTTTATATAATTTTTAAATAAATAAGAGACAACGATTACACAATAAATATAACAAATATCATGATCAAATCACTATAATAAAAAAAATAAGAACTAAATATAAAAAAAATACCCAGGAATACAAAATAAATAAATTGATTACACAACAAATCTAGCGATGATTACCCTCAAACCACTTAGTATAAAGGATTGAAAAAGAATATATATGAAAAACAATACATAGGGATGCAAAATAACCAAAAACAAACTAAGAAAATCAGTGATGATGAGAGCATGAAATAAATTGAGAATCTTGACCTGAAAGAAGGCTAGAATAGAAAAAATCACATCAACGTACAAAATACCCTCCATGAACCCGATCGATCGATATGATAAACAATAGGACATAGAAACTAAATTAAGAACTGACATTTCTCACTCTCCATTTTTTTTACCTTCCTTTTCTTAAATAAAGGTCTCAAGATTTCTCAACATTAATATAAATAGAAAGAATCAAAGACCAAACTAAGAATCTAATTTAAAAGTTTGAGAAATCCACCTTAAATCAGTACACCTTCACGTCATTTGGTTATAATCATATCTTTGAACAGGTCTCCTACCATCTACATCTTTTTTTACCCTCCCTCTTTTCATCCATATTGTCTTTCACTTGCTATCTGTGGTAAAATATTGAGAAAGAAAAACTCTTCCCTCCCCTTAGAGGTCCCTGGTCCTCATCCTCTCCCTCCCTCTCATCTCTCCCGTTGATTTTTTACTATCTCTCAACTCGGGAAGGGTGGTAAAAAACTTAATTAGCATGAGCTTTTATGGCTTTCCATTAGATGAAAGCAGGAAAAGAAGTATAAAAACTCGGCGGTGGAGGGAGAAGCCATGACCTTCTAAAACATCTAAGCTTTCAAACGGAATGATGGGAAAAAATAATAATTATAGTATTAGAATCCATAATATCATCTGAGTCTGTGTCCACAGAGAATTTTTAACTTTTTTTAAAAAAAAATATTGCTCCTTTAATTATTACTACTTGTTTATTAAAAAAGAAAAAAACAGAAAGAGAGAGTGCAATAACTCGTCACTGGTTGCTCAAAATAAATTGTTTATTTTAGCTTAGACTGATATTGAGCGGCCATCGAATCATTGTTGCCTTCATTAGTCGCTAGTCTTCGAGCAACTTGTTCATGAATTGAACGGTACTACTTGAATGAAGTTCATAAATAAAATTAAAATCAAAATCTTCTCGACGTTCATATATATTGTAGCTTACAGAACTAAGATCTTACAACCAAAATCAAATCAATCATTTTGATCAATTATTCAACAATAACAAAAATCTTCAAAATCATAAGAACCCCACCACCAGAAACTTTACTTGATAAAGCACCACCACCATAATGCAAGCCCATAACCATATCAAGTACATTGTTTTTTCAACACTACAAGGCACAAACCCAACAAGCCTGGTAGGGTGATTGGTTCAGAGCAATGCAATATGTTAAAGCTGCACTTTTCTGTACAGTTAGAGCCTTGTATCTGCGTCGTGAGAACTGCCGTCCAAGCTAAAATGTACAAGAAATGATGTTTTTCTTTTTCTTTTTCTACTTGAAGCGTAGGCAAACAGACATGCAAGTCACCATGAGAACTCCAACCTAAGACACGCACGGATGCATGTAGATCTTGGCAATTTAACCAACCTACATCAGGGCTGCATATATAGAGGACAGATTCATTGAAATAATTCCTCTGATATTTTCCAACAGTTTATTCATATCCTTGAGCGTAATACATCATTATGTGTTATATTTTGATAGAAAACAGTGGTTGAGAAAAATGACGTGTGAATTGGATTGAGGTAAAACGTAGAGAAAAGAGAGATTTGACCGCTGCACCAACATTATCTAAGAAAATCTGACTCATATTATGCTGACTCAAACTTCTTGCTCCATGACAATGACGAATATAACAAGTAAACAATTCTACATATTCTTCGAAATTTAATTTTTTAATGCTTTCATTTCCAAGAAAAGTGAAAAGGGCAAAAAAAAGTGAAAGCGGTATCTTGAAGCAAAATGGCGGTGCCCATAAACGAGCTCGTCTCTAGCCAAAACAGTTTCCTCCCTCCTCACTTTTTCATTCAATTAAGAAGAAAAGGCTCCTAATTAATCACTTCATCAATTCAATAAATGTTGCTAATACCAACTCTTCTGCACGTCAATTTTCTCTGAACCTTAGCCTCTTAGGTGGGGTCCACAAGGTTTATTGTTTTTGAGATGCATTATTGAACAGACATGAAGCCAAGGGAATAACGACATTCATGCCCCTCTATTCAGGCCTTTGCGTGTGGTGCAATGTGGCCCTAGGGCTGCATTTCAATAATTTCATGGAGGAGAGAATGCTATGATAATTTGAAGTCATCACACAGCAGTGACCTCGCTTTGAATTTCTCAAAGAAATTGTGAATTCTACTTCCTTTTCTTTCCTGTAAATACAAAGAAATAGATTATTGCAATAAGGTTACAGAAAATATAGAATGTCATTTGTTTTTCCGCAACAGAAATTCCAAGTCAAGAGAGTCTTTCTGGACCAAAAACAGCCTTTTATTGTGAAAAAAGTATGATGGTTTTGTGAAACCAAAGTAGAAATGGTTTTTGATAAATTAATCAGCATCTTCTTTCTCCTCTATAATTGGTATGCATAGTAAGGGCGTTAGATTGAGACTGGCATAATGTGGGTAGAATTGAAGTGGACATCTTTTGCTTTTCTTTTTTTCTTCTTTTAAAATTATATGCTAACATGTCCATTAACAGTAATGAGCTGATTGTGGTGGATCTCTGACCATGACAACTAACTACATATGTTCTTGTTATGATAAGATCGGGATCACTCTATGTAATAAATATGAAGCTTAATTTTCTAATAATCTAATATTAAAATAAAAAATTAAAATAAAAAAAAATAAAAAAATAAGATTGAGTTGTTAACTACTGAAATTGCAAAATAAAAATAATTAAAAAATAACCAAAAAAATAAATAACATTAGCTCGAGTCAACCTTCTAAACTTATTACTCGGGTTATGAAATCAAAATAACTCAATAAAAAACAAATCTAAAAAAATTAAAAAGCCCAATTAAAAAAAATTCAATTAAAAAGAGATAAAAAATCATAGTCAACCTAGATCAACCCACCAAACCCGTATGGTTGGGCTTATGTGGGCTGGACCTTTAGCCCAACCTATCTATAAAAAAGAAGTTATTTGGGTAGGTAGGGTGCACTAGGGGTGACACGTCTTTCCCTTGCACCACTAGTCCCCTTATTCAAACTTTTGTAAACCGTTAGATTTTCTAGTGACCATAATACTAGGTGGTGACTTCTTTTTCTACTAATAATTCCTTGTCATTTCGATCCATATCTATCCCGATAACCCTGATCCAAAAAGATGATCGCCGCGACGCCGCACACGTGCAACATACTTAATAGGTCTAAACATGTTTCTAAAATAATTTGCATTTAGATTTGATGCAAAAAAATAAATAGATCAAAATATACCTCTTGCCATTAATGAAAAATACTCATGAATTTTTTTTAAGGTTTTGGTACTTTTAAGCTCTCCTAGCACACAAAAATTTAATGATGTATTTTTATAGATAAAAGTCTATATTTCAGTGTGTAAGCTTATAGACCAAAAACCTGTATTTATATAACAATAGCCCCTTTAAAATTCTATTGATATAATTCCGATGCCATTAATTTAGGAAATATTAATATGGGAGTTAATTTATTGGACCAAATTAAAGTTCATGGGAAAATTGAATCCATATTAATAGGGATTAGTAAAATGTAACTTTAACATTCTCCCATTTGGTCCATACATTTAACCCAATGTCTTAACTTGACCCCTATCCTTTAACTTTCTTAGGTAACAAATGCATGGGTTATTAAGATAAGTCCTTTAATAACAAGCATTACATTCCATCTATTACAATGCGTATAATTTATCAACCCTATATTTATTCTTGGTCCTATATAAATGCATTTTCTTAAATAAACTAAGGTTTACAAAAATATGAGAATACATCACAATAAATATAATTTCCTTAAAAATAACATAGTTCATACAACTAAAATCACATAATGAAACCAAATCCCATTTTCACTACAAGATACTTGAATTTAAATAGTGGCATGCCTTTAGTCAAAAGATTTGTGATTATCAATTCAGTACTAATGTGATATGTTTACTTCGAGTACCACTTTTGTTGTTCTTAGCCATATATAAAAATAGATGCTGAATTATCATAATATATTCTTAATGGCCTAGAAATAAAATCGATGGTTCTGAGCCCAAATATGAAACTCTTTAACCATATTCCATATACAGTAGCCTCAAATAAGGAAACGAACTCAACTTCCATAGTGGACATAGTAGTCAAATTTAGCTTAGCACTTCTCCAAGATGCAACTCCACCGACCATTATAAAAATATATTCTAATATTGATTTATGTGAATCAACACAGCTGGTAAAATCTGAATTTGAGTAGCTAATTACTTTTAGATTGTATGCTCATCTATACATAAGCATGTAGTCTTAGGTCTTTTAAAGGTACCTCATTACTTTCTTTATAACTCTCTAATGGTCTATACTTGAATTACTATGATATCATCCCAACATTTCTCCAACAAATACAATGTCAAGCCTTGTATAGACTTGAGCATACATCAAGCTAGCTTTCTACACTAGAAGAATATGAAATGTTCTTTATTTGTTCCTTTCAGGATCATTTTTCAAGCATTGGTTTTAAACCTATCACTCTTTACAATGGGAGCTACATTTGGTAACAATATTTCATTCAAAATCTCTCTAAAACTTTAATGATATAGGTTTATTAAGACAAACCTAAAATGCCTTTAAATCATAATATATAAATCTTAATGCCAATGATATAAGATGCCTCACTCGCATCCTTCATGTCAAAATTTCTAAAGAGAAATTGTTTCACCTCATGCAAAAAACCCTTATCATTAGTCGCAAATTCAATGTCATCCACGTATAAAATAAGAAAACAAATCTTACTTCTATTGATTTTTTGGTATATACATTGATCCATGATGTTTTCTACAAATTCAAATGAAGATTTTACATCATGAAATTCAAAGTACCATTGTCGAAACACTTGTTTTTAACAGTATATAGATTTCTTAAGCTTTCATACCAAATACTCACCATCACTAGAGGATAATTCTTCAAGTCATTTTATGTAACCTTCTACTTTAGATCTCCATTAAGAAAAGCAATTTTCACATCCAATTATTGCATTTCCAAGTTAAAATGTGTTACTAATGCCAAAATAATATGCATAAAATCTTTCTTAGATATATGAGAGAAAGTTTATGTGTAATTGATTTTTTTTTGAGTGAATCATTTAGCAATGAGTCTTGCCATGTATCTTTCAATATTGCTCAATAAGTTTATCCTTATCTTAAAGATCCATTTACATTTTATGGCTCTTGTACTAATAGGTAACTCAATAAGATCCCATACTTTGGTACTTTTCATAGAATTCATTTTCTTTTTTTTGAAATTGTACCAGAATTTTGATTCCTTACAACTTATATAGCCTATGAAAATGATTTAGGATCATTTTTGGCTCCAATGTTATAGTTAGATTCTTTTGATACACAATATAATCATTAGAAATGATTGATATCTTTGTTCTAGTAGATCTTCTCAATGTTGTACCATTATCTTTTTAAGAAGTAATAGGTTCAACTAGTTGTTCATAAATTCTTGATAATGCTTGAACTATCTAATCTACTAGAATGTTGTCAACAACTTATGGAACTTCAATGATTGGTCGTTCAACACTAGTTTGTACTTGAGAGATGCTGTTAACAATATTATTTTATTGAAATGTTGTGATTTTGAATGATCATTCTTAGAAACTATGTTCTTGATTTGATCGCTCCCACCATTTAAGTCATTTTCAAGAAACTTTGTACTTTTTTATTCCATAATCCTAGTTTTATGAGATGGAAAATAAAATTTATACATTTTAAACCTTTCATCATATCCAATGAAATACCCACTAATGATTCTTGGATTCTACTTATTTTCTTATGGATTATAAATTCTTATTTCAGATAGGTATACACAAACATGCACATGTCACAAAATCAGTTTTCAACCTTTTAATAACTTAAATGGTGTTTTTGGTTCTACCTTGATTGGAACTCAGTTTAATATGTGCACCATTGTCTTTAATGCTTTAGTTTATAAGGATTTAGACATATTAAAGTTGCTAAACATTCTTCGTACCATGTCCAATAATGTTTGATTTTTGTTTTCTGCTACACCATTCTGGCATGGTGTATTGGGCAACTATCCTATTTTTTTTAAAAGAAACTTTGTGAATAGACTAGGTGTTTGTCCATCCTTTGTGTATCTGCCATAATTTTCTCCATCACTATCTGGTCTCACAATCTTAATTTATTTCCTATATTGTTTATCTACTTGAGCCTTAAAAATCTTAAAGGTATCTAATGCTTTGTTCTTGTTATAAAGCAAGTAAAAATATATATTGTGATTTAATCATCTGCAAAATAGATGAAGTATTTTTAATCATGTGAGTCCATGTCTGGACTACATATATTAGTATGAATAATTTCTAATTTGTATGAACTCCTATTGACACATTTTATTGACTTGTTGGTTTGCTTTTCCTTAATGCAATCCATACAAGTTTCGAAGTTACTAAAATCAAAAGTACTAAGTATCACATCATTTACTAATATTTTAATTCTCTCTATAAAGATATGTCATAATCTCTAGTGCTATAACATAGAGAAATCCTTATTAATAACATATCTTTTAATGCTAGTATGAACATGCATTGAACTATAAGTGTCATTGTTGTGTAAATTAATGCAATAAACATCATTAGACAAAATACCATTTCCAGCACTAACATATCTATAAAATAAATTGAAAGTTTCAAAAAAATTAATGAAGTTTCATATACACTACAAGGTATTTGAAATATGGATTACAGAGCTAGAATCAATCTATCATGTGTTATAATTAACATCAACCATATTAGACTTATAACAAAAAATGAGATTAGAATACCTTTCTTTTCAAGCTATTTTTGAAATTTAGTGCATTCCTTCTTCATGTGTCTTTTTTTTTATTATTATTATAGAAGAAACACGTGGATTCCTTCTTCATGTCAGCTTGAGGAGGCATTTTATCTTTCCCCTTTTTATTGGCTTAAGTTTTGTCTTGCCCCCGGGTTGCTAGCATTATATTTTCTCCTAGTTCCATTACCAACCTTCATTCCTCCTTAACACACATGGTCATGAGTTTATTGATTGACTGTCTGTCTTTATATGTGTTGTACAAGAAAGGTCCGTATTGTTGTGAAAAAGTATTCATGATATAGTGCATAAGGAAGGATTCTAACATTTCAACCTCAAGATTCTTCAATTGAGCCACAATATCTCTCATCTGTATGATGTGCTCATGCACACCTTTTATGAGCCTCATGGATGAGAGCTTCATGATTAAGGTGCTTACCAGTGCCTTATCTAAAGTGACAAATTAATCATCAATTGCTTTTAGCAAATTGCAGACTTTCTCATGTAATTAACCAAACCACATATACCAATGAATATTCTAGTTTTTATAACATCATATTGAGGTAATTAGATCGCTCTCATCATTCATAAGGTGCAATATCCTCTGAAGTGCAAATGTTAGTAACTGTAGGTGGTTCATCTTTTCAAATTGCATAATCTATGTCCATCCACCCTAAATGAAGGAGAATTATTTCTTTTCATACTTTATAGTTATCATCCTTTAGATCATGAATATTATAATAAATATCAGAGAAATTAGTAGGTTGTATAATTGCAAAAACAAATTTAAAGTACATGCTTTTGTCAAAATCGAGGAAGAAATAAAATTTCATGCTTTACCTAAAGTTGAATCTAATGACATAAAATTTACCTATGGGCTAAATTCTTAATTGAAACAGATTCAAATATATCGTATGACACAATTATCAAATTATGCGCTTAATTCATGATTATGTGGGTATATATTATGAGAATAATTTAATATTCTATCCTAAACCTTACAATAAAACTATCAAATTATGTATTTAATTTATAATTCTTGTGGGTATATTCTAAAAATAATTTGATATTTTATTCTAATCAATTATATAAATATAACGACAAATTTATGTGGGATAATATTTATTATATTTAGCATAA
>Ga0325410_1003523_pt1 | contig 17685 bp, 7 predicted proteins | sample PopdelMetagenome_16_FD_206182 | JGI IMG/M metagenome (GOLD analysis project Ga0325410, IMG submission 206182) | Populus deltoides microbial communities from Bellville, Georgia, United States - Xylem-PdIQD-R3 | ecosystem: Host-associated > Plants > Phyllosphere > Stem > Wood/Secondary xylem...
ACTTCCCCAAGAGAGAAAAAGATTAATAACTTTGATAAAACAAATTATAAAATTGAAGTGGTTTGTGATTAAGAATAAAGTCGTGACTAAGAATACACTTTCAAGAAACAAGACAGTGAATAAATTTGCTTGTTCTTGGCCAAATGGGAAGCCTCGTCGAAAAGTAACACGGTTGGTGAATGGATAAGGAATGGAATACGTGGGAATCATGCATGATGAGGCGTTGAGACGTAAGTGTTCTTATCTTGATGCAGCCAAAAACTACTAATCACCTCTCATTAGTCCTCTCTTCTCTCTTTTCCTTGGTGCCGAATCACGCACCTTGTACAAGCTGTTAGCGATGAAGGACCCATACATTAATTTTTCTTACGGCCTTTATATAGTCAAATACAATTTGTATTACCCACATGCAAAAATTAGAGCTAGCGGTCGAGGAAAGTTGAGAAGAAGAGAAACCATCGATCCTTTGTACCTTGTTTGCTTTTAGTAAAATCCACTTTCTTTCTCTTTTCCATGTTTGATGAAATTTAGAGAATTAGTTTTGAAGAAAGTAGTTCTTATCAAGGACAATTTTTTTTGCCTTTTTATCTCTGAAAAAAGACTTTCCAAGACATCTTTCTCTCTGGCAGCCTGCCTCATCAAAGCACATTTATTTTATCACCCTTACTTAAAAAACATTTAACAAGGTTATATGTCTATATATAATACTATATTTAAAATGTTTATATTATTTATATAGTTACATTTTAAAAATTAAGCTTGATATAAATATATGATATAATAAATTTTTTTTTCTATCATTTCACTTTTTATATCTCATTTTTTTTAATTGTAAGTAATTAAATAAATATATTTAATGTTTTATGTATGTTAGATAAACATGAAAAAAATTTTAAATATTAATAAGTTATTTTCCAGATTATAGATTATTAATTTTTTATGGTATAATTAAATACTATAAATTATTTTTCAATTTATTTTTTATGATATTATCAAAAATAAAAATATAATTTATTTAATTTACTTTTCATAGAAATCATTTTTTAACCCAAAAAAAACCACTTGTCGGCAAACTACTTTGATTTTTTGAAGTTGAAAGAAACCTCGAAGGATGGTTAACCGTTGCAAGTACTTCTCTATTTTAAAATATATTTATAAGACTTCTGAATGTGAGAAGTTATTTCAGCTGGCCACAACTTGAGACTTGGAATATAGTCCGGGCTAGCTTGGATACAAAAAGAAAGAAATAAAGATTCTCTGTACATATGCATATAAAATTAGAAAAATTTAACACTAATAACAAAAATACCTGCACAAACTAAGAATGTTTCAGATAAAGATTATTTTTAAAATCATCATATTAAAATGATCTAAAAATATAAAAATAAATTAATTTAAAAAAAACCCTGAAAGAACGTGGTTTCAACTACATTTTTAATGCAAATGGAAAACAGCAGCATTAGTTTGTCCATAGCATTAGTCTATTTTTAGGGAACACAGTCATAATGCTCAATATTTCTTTTAAAGATATGTTTGAAACAGCTTTTTCATATAGAGTTTAATTCTATATTTTCAATCCGGTTAAAAATAAATTATTCCCAATGAGATTTGAGAAATGAAGTTGGGGTTTGAATTCTTGTGGTTAATAAGAGATTATATCAGTCTAACGACTAACAAATCAATCCTTTTAAGTTAAGTATTTATACTTTTTTTCTTACTTTAGTTAAGGCTTTAAACAATGAAGTGGTAATTCCTACGTCTATAGCTCTTATCCATGCATCTCCACGTTATACTTTTAACATGAAATCTTGTAATTTTAAGTTCCGAATCTTTTAACTAATTCTTCGCTGTGCCTCTGAGAAATAATTAATAATAATAACAACGTGTAGGGATGGTTCGTTGGTTGAGAAAGATAAGAGTGTATGAGGTTAAAATTTAAGTTTCACCTCCCATAACAATCAAGAATCTAAATTTACTTTTTAAAAGTTATCAGTTCGAGTTTCGTAAATTTCAAGGTTACTGAAAGCTTACATGATCGTTCATTTCAGGATCTGTAGGATTACTCGAAGTGCGCGTCAGTTGGCCCGGACAACCAGAAAAAAAGAATCTCTCTTTCTCTAACCTTGTGGATTATCCATGAGCACAAATTGCTTATACTAGAAAAGGTTAATTTTAATTGCTTATAATTAATAAAAACGGTTCACTTATGCGAAGGATCGAAAACTTGGTGGCCATAGGCATGGGGTAGGGGTGTCCATGAAGGCATCGATTAATGTACTCTCTCGATCACTTAACTTAAGAATATATTAATTATTTAAAATTATTTTCAGATTTTTACTCTGATATGCAAGAGGGACAAGTTGCATCACCCCTTCCATGCATTTAATCTCTCTCACTGCTAAAAGAGATAGAAAGAAAGAAAGAAAGAAAGAAAAGAAAACAAATCGCCTTACAAATTACAAAGGGAACCTATGTGGATAGTAGGATTTAGTAGGTGGTCATTTTATGTGCTTTATTACAAACTCTATAAATAGCCAAGTAAAGAGAGGAAAAGATATATCTTCTTTCCATTATAAAATCAGAAGAAAGAGATGACCACCATTTCTTTTGTTTGCTAGTCAATGTTGTCACCTTTTCCTTTTCTTTTTCCTCTTATATATCCAAAGGGATTTCTACATGAATGTGCCTTTGTATTGTGAGAGGGCGAGAGATACCATAAAGAAGTTTTGTAAAGTAGAAGCTTTTGTTAAAGACAATTTGGCGTAAAAGAGCTAGGAAGCACGCATCATGGAGAACGAAGGGGGTACTGTGAGAATCGTGGGAGAGGCGAGATGCAATGCATGAAAGATTCGATTGACAGTGGATATGGATATCTAGTAGGTCTAGTAGTATCCTTGATAGAAAACGTAGGAACCATTACCGATTTTGCAAGGGAGAGTTAGCCAGCGATCCAATAATTGCAAAGTTCTATATTTGTAGGACGAGACCTTAGCTAGTAGGTCTAGTAGTATCCTTTTGAAGTTTTCGACAGGGTAATCATGATAAGATAAGCCATGTGGGAGACATGAAAAGTAAAGATGGTTATTGGCTAAAGATATGCGAATTTCTTGATAGAAAATCATCCTCGAAATACGTTTTTCATTTGGTCCCAGGTGGTGGTCGGGCCGGCCAGAGTGTTCCACAAAATAGATACAGTGTAACGAAATCAACATTAACAAAAACTGAAGGAGCTGTGTGATTCCTTCTTGCATCTACTCTAGATGTTTGATAGTGTAGATTCGCATAGTGATAATTTTTTATCTTATTTCTTTTAAAAATTTGATTCTTTCATATTTATTTAATTTATTTGCAATTCGACCCTTTTGATAGTTTATTTTGGTCAGTTCGCTATGAGTTTCTTGGGGTTAAAAATTAAAACAACATTTTTTCATATGTCGCAGACTTGATTTTATGAAACATTATTTGAGTTTTTCATTTTTCAAGAGTACATAATTGGCACTTATGAATAAATGCAGCCGTTAAAGAAAAAATAAGTCGTGAAATTTAAAAGGAGAAGAAAGAGCAAAAAAATAAAAAAAAAAGAAGGAAAATTGATGGTCGACATCATGAAGGAAGGCTCCTATCGAGATGCTTTTAGAAACATAAAGAAAGACTGGCTTTTTGAGGTCAAAGGACTCTACATGCACCGTTCTGGTGTGAATAAAAAACCTAAAAAGTTGATTAAATCGAAAAAAAATTAAAAAATTTAAATTATAAAAAAACTGATTAAAACGATTAGAATTTTTTAAAAACTAACCGGTTTGGTTCAGTTTTAATTTTATAAGCCTGAAACTGAAAAAACCAAACTGAATTGAATCCAAACAAAAAAACCAAAAAAAGGCCCGAGCCAAACTGGAAAAACCGAGTCAAACTGGAAAAACCAAGCCAAACCGGTTTGAACTGATTTTTGTTCTAAAATAAGTGAACCCAAACCGGTAGGTTTGAACCGGTTCTGGTTTTTTTAAGATATCCGGTTTGGTTATTTTTTTTGATAAAAACCGAACCGAATTGAAAATGATCACCCCTAGCGCCGCCACATTGCAATGGATCCTTTCCCATGCTGATGCATGTTTCTTAACTAGGGGTGGTTTAATATGTCTCCATCTCAATATTAATATATAAAAAGATAGCATCCTAATATTTTTTTTTAAGATAACTCACATTTTTATTGATTATTCTAGTTGATTTTGGCATAATTAAATTGACTTAATCATATCGAGCCAACTTTCACACGATATCTAAAGCGTGGGCTATGCAACCAATCTGGTAGGGAGATTTTAAGTTTGACCTACTAAGCTAAATTTAATAGCACTTTTTGAGAGTTCTTCATGTCTTATTCAATTTTATTTATTTGTTTGTTTGTTTATTTATAGACTTTTAAGATATAAATATCACTTAATTTTTTTATAGGAAAAAAAAAAAAGGCTTGGCCAATATCGTCTTCTAGATTTATTCCTAGTCATATCGGTTTCATCTAAGTTAGTTTGACTATGGGATTACTTCGATTAATGTTTTTTAAAAAATGTTCACAAGTACATTAATAAACACCTCGAATTAGTACTATCACTAATTGTTCTTTACCTAAACCTCAAAATGCATGTTGATGATATCACAAGTAATTAATAATAATAAAAAAAAATGGCACATCTTGAATATTAGTAACGGATTTGTGCTGGGGACAATAAACTACACCGTATGAGTGCTGCTAACACGCGTATAAATGTTAAATGGTTAAGTAGGAAAATCTTGACGATTATAGGGTAGTTTTCAATGTCAACACATCATTCATAATTAAATCAATTTTATTCTTTGCTTTATTTGATAAATTTAATGTTTTCATCCCAAATGTCGTCCAAATTAATTAGCTCGAACATGCGTTAAATGGATGGGAAAAAAATTTGCTTGCGGCTTCTTAATTAAATTTTAATGATGAAACTACATTTACAATAAGGCATAAGATCACTTGATAATCACATCAATTTTTTAAAAATATTATAATTAACCAATATAAGTGATATGTTGTTTATATAAAAATAATCATCTACATGCTATGTGAATATTAAAAATAATAATAATATTTATTCACTTTATAAATTAATGAAAGAAAGATAAAAATGAATATTAATTAGTGAAATCAGCCATCAATTCATATAGATAGTTGAGATTAACCATCAATTATCAAATCAAGAGATCATAATTCAAAAACTGATCAAGTCTTGTACAGAAAAGGGGTCTTCAGTAGGATAACTAATGATTATACAAATTAATAGGAACATATATATATATATATATATATATATATATATATATATGATTGTCAGAAGGATATTTGTAGAAAAAAAGGGTAAAAAATTATACTGGGATTACAATTATATTGTCCTTATGTCTCATAGATAGTAAGTATAGGATTAAGATTTTATTTACTTGAAATTTTATCTTTATAACAATATAAATAGGTTATCAAGTAGTTTAATTAGAACAAGGACCAACCCCATATAGATTATTTATTTCTATAATTTATTCATACCTTTCTTCTATTTATTTCTTTCTTTACTACTATTTGTTTTTTAGTTTTTCTATATCTTTATTTTATTTTATGTTTTTTTTTTGGTTTTGTATTTTTTTGGGCATTATTCTAAATGTGTTAGGGTCATGTATAACTTCACATTCTGTTTAATTTACGATGTTATTGTTTCTACTAAACACAAAGAGTTTGATAGTAATTCACCAACACTTGTTCCAATCGAATGAATTATATATACTTGCTACCTGATGACTTTTTTTCATCTGATTCCCATAACAGTAAAAGGCTAAGCTGGGACAAAATCTTATTATCCCCGTGCATTCTCTTAAACTCCATTATTTTCCTTTCTGTGTAGGGGCATAAATTCTTCTTTTTCTTTTCTTTTTTGTTGTTTTTTTTTTTTTTCTGTTCTTCCTACCCTTTATTTTTGTGCTCTCTCCCTCTTTGCTTTTCTTTTCTTTTCTTCCCTTCCTTTTCCTTCCTCTATTTTCCCATGTTTTTCCTTCCTTTTTTTTTTAATCTTTTGTTCTTTTTCCTCTCCCTCGTTCTCTCTCTTTTTCTGTTCAATCCCTCTTTTGTCTTTGTTTTTTTCCTCTTTCTTCTCTCAATCTCTTTCATTCTTTCCTATGTTTTTCACCCAAAATTTCTCTTCCTTTTCTTCCTCTCCATTGTCGTCCTCCCTCCCTTTTTTTCTTTCGTGTGTCTCCCCTTCCGGGGTATTTATAAGGGGGAAGGGGGAAGGAGGAAGGGGGGGCGCCCTACCCTATCCAGTTATAGCACAGGGGGAGCGAGAGCTACCTTACCCCTATCCAATCATGGGGACAGGGTAAAATGGATGGGGTGGCCTCTGTGCAGTCACCTTACAGCCGCTCGTAAAGCATGACTCTTCTATTTTTTCATCATGGTTGTAGGCCATTAGGGGGTGTGGTTGTGTGAGGGTCTTTGGGTAAGTGGGAGGGAGAGAGAGAAAGAGGGGAAATGCAGGGGGAAGTAGGGAAAAAATCTTCTTCCCTTGCTCATGCGCATCCAAGGAAAGAAGAAGACCCACAGTGTTATTCAAAACAACACCATTTTAGCCCTTTTGTTTTAAATGAACAACACATGAAACGACGTTGTTTTGAACAAAGCGCATAGTTTCATTTAAATGAAAATGGCACCAAAGAAGTGTCAAATTCTAAATCGGTCCTCAATTTTTGATTTGTTCAATTAAGTCCTCAATTGCAATTTTGATTTTAAGAATCAATTCAATTGTGTCCTTGCTAAAATTGGATATCAACTCTAAAGTTGGTCGCCTTTTTTCATTTCGGTCATTGGTCTCAGATTTATACAATTTGACACTAAATTGATTAATAAACTTCTAATTTCTTTAATTTGACCCTTGATTCAGTCAATTTTAGTCCCTCTACTTACACGTCTTTTCCAGTTTAATTGGTCCTTGGTTTTGGATATCTTTAATCAAGTTCCTAATTGCCCATCAAACTTTAATATTTATGCAATTAAGCACCTGATTTAACCAAATCAACTTTAAAATTAAAATTTGACCCCTGAACTTTAATTTCTTCCAATTAAAACCTAAATTGACTTGAAAAACATTTTTTCTCTTGCAAGCAAACCCTCCATAAATTCAATAAAACCTTTAATAAAATTTAATCGAGTCCTTAAACATTTGATTTTGGACTTTTCTTTCTCAAATTGAATTTTATTGGTCAATAGAGCCTTCATCAGTCAAAAAATATACTGTCAAATTTTAATTTTTATATTTTTGAACTTGGTAAACTAATTTTTATCTATTTTCTGGGTGCTTTGGCATCCTCTTCTTACTACTATTATTTTTTGTTTTCTTTCAAATATATTTTTTTGTCTTTTTTTCTATTTTCTCATTTTTTTTGTGGAGATCCAAAAATAGGTAACAACAAATGCCCCCTCTTTACAATACTTACGGAGCAAAGACTAGTTAAGTGCTTTGCTTATTAAGTTTTGTAAAGATAAACAAAACTGAACTTGTGAAACTAATCTTCTCAAAACTTTTTGCTTGATTGATCTGAAACTCTGTCTTTACAGCAATCCCCTTCAACCAGGAACTAATGATCAAAACAATGTACAACTTAGTTATTCTGAGATTCTGATCTGGCAATCCTCTAAATTCCATCTTTAGTTGGGTTAACCTGAAATCTCATCTGGCGATTCCATTTAACAAGATCCTAAAAAATAGTCTTCTTAATGGCAAGGTTTGAACTTCTTTCTTTTGAGAATTTTTTAATGGTAGGGTTCTTCTCACTTTTCTTCCAATTCTAAGATAATGTTGGTGGCTCGGTCAACTTGAGATCCCATCTAGTGATCTTCTTTAACTAGAACCAAAGTCTCTATATAGCCCAGTCAACCTGGAATCCTATCTGGTGACTCCCTTTAACCAAAGCTAAATTTTGATATGGTTGGGTTAACCTGAGATCCCATCTAGCGATCTTTTATACCCAGAACCAAAGTCTATCTGTGTAGCTCAGTCAATCTAGAATCCCATCTGGTAACTCCCTATAACCAAAGCTAAAATCTTTGTGTATGTTTGGGTTTACTTGAGATCCGATCTGGCGATATCATTTAACCATAACCAAAGTAAGTTTATGTGTAGCTCGGTCAACCTAAAATCCTATCTCGTGAATCCCTTTAACCAAAGCTAAATTTGGTATGTGAATGGGTTAACTTGAGATCCCATCTGACAATTTTCTTTAACCAGAACCAAAGAAAAAAAATATGTTTGCAGTTGAATTAACCTAAGATCTCATATAGCGATCTTCATTAACCAAAACCAAAATTTTATGTGTAGCTCGGTCAACCTGAAATCCCATTTGACGATTTCATTTAACCAAAGCTAAAATCAATGTTGTGGTTGGGTTAACTTGAGATCCCATCTGGCAATCCCCTTTAACCAGAACCAAAATCTATGTGTAGCTTGGTCAACCTGAAATCCCATCCAGCGATTCCCTTTAACCAAAGCTAAAATCTTTGTGTGTGGTTGGGTTAACTTAAGATCCTATCGGGCGATCTCCTTTAATCAGAACTAAAAAATCTGTGTTTACGGATGGGTTAACCTAAGATCACATTTGGCGATCTCCTTTAACCAGAACAAAAAAAATGTGTGAAAAGTGGTCTCATTGTAATGGGTGACCTACCCAAGTGGAAGATGGTCTCATTGTAATAGGTGACCTACCCAGATGGAAAGAATATGTGGTCTCATTATAATGAGTAACCTACCCAAGTGAAAAAAATATGAAAAGTGGTCTCATTGTAATGGGTGATCCACCCAAACTGAAAAAAAGTGAAGAGTGATCTCATTATAATGGGTGACCTATCTAAATGAAAAAAATATGAAGAATATGACTTACCTAGTGAAATATAGGTCTTCCTTCTTTGATGTTTCATAGTCCTAGGATGTCTGTGTTTGCTATTCAAAGCCTTATTTGTTCTTCTATGCACTAGCTTTTTTTGTGTTCGTCTTCCACTCAACTGTAACTGCATTGCCCATCTTAGGCTGTTTGTGATGTTTACTGCTCTCGCTATTTATCAATCTTGGCAATGCCTCCAAGTATGGTGTTACTTGATTTATCATGAAGGATTTTATCTCCTGGATTCTCTCGAGAATTATTCTTTGATTGGTTGTGCATTGTGCCAACACCTATCAAGAGGTTTTCTGGTGTTGACCTCATTTTAGATTGCCAATCAGCCATAAACCTGCCTCCAGTTGAAACATATCCTTCATGTACATGTTATCATTAACCTTTATGGAACTGTTAGGTGATCTAGACATGCGTCTTATAGCTTGCAGTAAAAGGCTCATGGTTGTATGCTTAATGTCCTTCTCAATGGATCCCTCTAAGATCATCTAATCAGATTATGAACAGAAATGCATTGGCATCATCAATGATGGTCATTTTATCACCCATATTCATGCGGTGAAGTGCACATTTGGGCTTCAAAATAGATTGTCCCACAGTCAGTCTTGGTGGTATGCATCTTTTTGATATTCATTCAAATGCAACTGTGCGATAACATCTGTCAGGAGTTGTCGCACCCTCGCGAGAGCTCGACATCGCGACAACCCTTCTCGGAGCGGGGAATCATGTCGGGGTCTTTTTTTTGTGTAAAAGGGAGTCACTACCTAGTATTATGGTCATTAGAAACCCTAATTGGTCTTCATAGATTCTAAGGCAAGGGACTGGTTGTGTAAATGGAATGTTTTAACACCGCTAATACGCCCTACCTAAGGTAAGCTACTTGGTGTTTGATTTATAATTGCTATGGCGTTGATTTTTCTAATCTCATCAGTTTTCCTAGGATAAGTTTGCTATAATGAACAAACTTGGGTTCAAAGTCTAAAAGAAAGAATCCTTGGTCAATATGGATAATACCCATAGATATGTCTATAGAGTGCCAAGGAGAATCGATGCAAATCTTTTGAAATCTGTGTTTGATTTGAACTAAATTTACAACCTATGAATTAAGAGACAACTAAGATAGAAATCTAAGAAGATTCAATGTGCTTAAAAGCTTATTTTTCCCTTAGTATTTCAAGTGTTCGCGACTTGTAAATAGCAAGGAAGAGAAACAAAAAAATTAAGTTAGAAATATAAGGAAATTCAAGGTGCTTTAAAAGTCCATTTTGCCTTAGTATTTCATACTTTCACGTCTCATAAACCGTGGAACAAAAATTGAAATGTCCCCAATTATAATTGAGACTTCTTTCAATGATGTGCAATTAAATTGTTCTAAATAACATTTTGGGCATAAATATGTCCTTATGTTAAAAATGACCAAGTTGTGTTACTTTCAACAATATTTTGGACATTTACCTTTCATAAGTTTCTTTGTCCTTATATTATTAAAAGATAATGACTTATTATTTCTAAAAATATTTTGGATATTAATCGCTTGGGGTTTCTTTATCCAAATATTATCAGTGAATAATAGCAAATTATTCCTAATAATATTTTGGGTATTTCTGTATCCAAATATTAATAACGAATAAAGACATATTCCCCAAAAATAAGATTTTTATATTTTTGGAATATGTTAAAAATGGCCAAGTTGTGTTACTCTCAACAATATTTTGGACATTTACCTTACATAGGTTTCTTTTTCCTTATATTATTAAAAGATAATGACTTATTATTCCTAAAAAATATTTTGGATATTAATTGCTTGGGGTTTCTTTATCCGAATATTATCAGTGAATAATAACAAATTATTTCTAATAATATTTTGGATATTAACCCATTTGAGATTTCTTTATCCAAATATTAATAGCGAATAAAGATGAATTCCCCAAAAATAAGATTTTTTTAATTTTTGGAATATTGGCCAACACTCTTTGGAGTTTTACAAACATGTTGTAAAATCTAGAATTAAAGAAAATAATTTTTTTTGTTGTGTTTAAGAAATCCATGCGAAAACACATTTTCAAAATTCCAAATATTTTTTTATATATATAAAAGGAATGCTCAAAATATGTTAGAGTATTGGCCGTATGCAACCAAAAAATATTTTTATTTTTATCAAAACACGAGCATCACAATTAAACGCAAACATCACAATAGAGGGTAGCAAACCATCGTATATATTATAAGATTTACAAAAAACTTAAAACATCCCATAAAATGTTCAAAGCCAGCTTATCTTAAAATTTTATAACTGGAAATGAAACACCTCTGTATGCTTAAGGGAGCCAAAGTTCTGAAACCAAAGTTTGAAATCAAATTCTAATGCAGTGTCCGTGACTCATGACCTATATTCTTTTACCAATCTGAGAGATGCTGCCATACTAGTTTCATACAAAAGAAAAATGGAAAATGGAAAAAAGTGAGCTGATGATGAAGAACCAACGGCCCCCCACAGTTCCTCATGAACCAGAGAAAAAAAGAAAAAAATAGGAACCCGCAAACTCTTATCATAAACACCCATCTAAACTCAAAGCCACGACAGGAACAAAAGACAAGCGTTCATTGTATGGTAAAAAATAGGAAACGAATGTTCAAAGCAAAAGACAAAACAAGTTTTCTTTTAAACATCAAAACAACATAATTGCATGCGGTAAGGAAGGAGAAAGTTGAGACCTATACCTGCAAGTCTCACTAGTTCTGACTGCAGAAGGTGAAATACAAACCCAAATGATCATTTATGTCAGGTTTAGTAGCAAAGCTCCCTCTCTATATGCTGCAGATCTCCCTCGTTTCTGCAGGTCTCACTCATTTTGACAGACGAAAGTTTCAATCAATGTTTAGTAGCAGAGCTTCCTTTCTATGTGCTACAGATCTCAAACATTTCTCCTCCTCCTCTCCTCCTTTTTCATCTCCATTTTCCTCCGTCTCTTTCCCTTTTTTCGTCTTTTTTCTCCCTGCAGAGGAGGTTTATATAGCCTAATCACAACTCTTATTAGGAAACAAATATTACATTAATCCTAGGATGTAATCTCAAGTGATTAAATAAAGCAAAAATAGAAAACTAAAATATTCTGATTCCTATTCTGTGATCATCAGTCATTACTTTCCACATTAACACCTCATCTCAGCCATTTGTGTTAGGGATAAAATCCCAGCCATTAGATGATGGTGAGGTTCCTCTCTTCATGTCATTTTGCAGCTGGCACAAAGGAGGCACAAAAGCTACTGTCTCTTTTGGATTGAAGCTGAAAAAAACATGATCTGCAACTTTAAAAATCAGGCGAGAGAATCATGGAAACTAGCGAGAATAGTTGTGCAGAGAAAAGGAAAGAATTGCAGACGGGGAGGGTTTTGCAGAGAAAAAGAAAGAATTGCTTTCCTTTCAGATGGGGAGGGGTATTGTTCAAAACACAAATGAACAGTACCATTCTGCAAAGTTGTATTTCCTTATCCGGTGTGGTAGAATTCCTGTCATTTTTTGATGATCCAGTCCCCCTCTTTAACTTTTTTTAAAACCAACCCATTTCCTTCTAATTTCATCTTCAATTAAATCCATCATTTTAGCACTTTTCAATTCAGTCCTTGGTCCAAAAACAAGTCCTTAAAACTGGCTCGTAATCCCTTGAATTAGACCTGTGAACTCAGGCTAGAACCCTTCTCGCGGCAGGATTCTCTACTTTCATGCTAGCCCTTTAAACGGGAATATCTTGAGCTTCTGATATCAAAATCAGGCGATTCAAAAACCCAAATTCATCTACACGTACAAGACTACAACTTTCATGAAGGATTCAAGGTTAGATAAATTTTTTTTGAAGAATAGAATTCCAAAAAAACTCAGGCTGGAATCCTTCTTGCGATAGGATTCTATGTTTTCACATTAGTTACTCAAATAGGAATATCTTGAGCTTCTGATATCGAAATCAGGAGATTTAACAACCCAAATTCATCTAACGTATAGGACTACAACTTTCATGAAGGATTCAAAGTGAGATAAAATCATTTTAAAGAACAGAATCTGGCCACAATCTGTTTGGTCAAAAAGCATCTTCTAATCTGATTCGGAAACTGACAATACCGAGCATCCCAAATTTGACTGATAGTCTGACATAAAAACAGTGGACCCCAGGACCCAATAAAGGTACAGATCAATTCTTTAACATGTCATGAATGACAAAATATAGTTGGGATAGTCAGATATTGCATGAAATCGAGTCAGAATTAAAGCCTAAGTTGGAACAAAGTTGGTATTACAGCAGAATTTTGACAGCAACAGAATCAATTTTATTAGTGCAAATTCTAAGGGATTTATCCAACCTTAAAGACCAGATAAAGAAGGAACGAGTTTAGCATCATGAAGACTCCTAATTAATCTAAGAATCTTAACGATTTCAAAAATGAAGGGGAATGATAAAGAGACCAGAAAACAGCTGAAACATGGTTCGAAAAACATTTCTTTCTTCTCTTTTTTTGTCAATTCCTCAACAGTCATGAACTAAACTCCTGCATTTGGTTCCAAATAGGTACACACTAATAAGTACTTAAAAGTGCATTTCTATCAAGGTTTTATATCATCATTTTGCACTTGAAGTATCAATAACTTCTTAACTAAGAGCACGTTTTATAATAACAAGTTTGATAATATAAGATACCTTTAATTTATGGTAAATGTTCATTTTAAATGCAGGCCTATCATATAAATCAAATGATTGATTGATGGGTTTAACCACTGAAATTGAAAGGGCTAAGCTTAGAAAAGAGATGCTGGTTGAATTCAAATTGGAACACCATTCGGTTATTGGATCATAACTGGAGCTGTAGAAATTGGATTTAGATCTAGTTTATATGGATAGAAAGCTAAGACATAGGTCTAAAATGTTCATGAAGAGTCTAAGATTCAAAAGGACCGTTTTCAAGTTCAAATTGTAGCAACAACAGAGAAGTCGGAATTTGTCCTACAGCCCAGACACTATTCAGTGTTCAGCCCATATCTCGAGTTCTAGAAGTCTAAATGCACCGATTCTTATTTTGTTGGAAAGCTGAGACAATTCCCCAAAACTTTCATTAGGACTATCTATTCAAATTCTGATGTTAGCAATGACGTTTTCTGGAGACAAGAAGATAAGGATGGTTACCAAGTCAAGAGGTGGCCACCCACTCAACAATGTCATCAAATCAATAGTTCTAAATTTTGACCTATAAAAGGATGCATTTGCCATGCATTTAGGCATCCTGATTTTCAGATCAAGATCATGTTCTTGCTCTCTCTCTCTCTCTCTTTATATTTTTGTAATGCTTAAGTTTTGCTTTCATTAATCTCTTGTTTATGCCTTTCATTTCCTTTATTATACTTATATAATCATGTTCTCCTCTTGTTTATCTATGTTTCTTTTATTCATAATGTTCAGCTAAGTTTATTATGTCAAGGTGAAAAGGTTCCACTAATGGTGTAAGAATAAGTATAGTATAAACTCAACATGGACTTTAATGTTTGATACTAACATGTTTTATATTTATTATCTTACTCATTCTTAATACCTTGCTTGTTAAATAGTTAATCTAGATTTGTGTTGAACAACCCTTGGTACAACAAATACTCGGCATTTTCATAGCCCAACTATATGGTATAACCGACACGTTTGCTATGAAAGGAACTTGATTTGTTGTTAACATAAGTTATCACCGTGAATACCTGATAATATTTACAAGTATTGATCTTACTTGAATAAGATAATTAATGTAATCATGTTAACAATTTATAATCGAGTGGAACCTCTTTTGTGTGTGGTTTCCAGTCAAGTAATAAAAAGAGTTTATACTATACTTATTTGAAATACCATTAGTGGATCCTTTAACCTTGACAATTATTTTATCTTTTTTTAAATCCTTACATCATATCACATCTTAAAGCTCTCTTCAAATCTTTTCTTTTATTTATAATTCTATATAGTTCATCTCCCTGTGGTTTAACCCCGGTCTTGCTGGGTTATTTATTACTTCGACACTCCTGCACTTGGGATAAGATATCAACTCTTTGATCCTGTCACACACCATCTCCAACACATATGGCCCAAAAATGAGTAACAATAGCGACGATGAAAATGCTAAAAAACGATGCAAATATATCAAAAATGCATTTTTTAGGGTTTTCGTTGTTTTTTTGCTATTTTTGGTTTTTTCAAAAAGTTTATCAAAACATGGGTCAAAAATTAGGTAGCAACAGGAGTCATAACCGTGTTTTAAAAGGTAACCTAAGATGAAAAATATGAAGATGTCCTTTAAGTGCAGCATTACTCTTAATTGCTGCTAGAGTGCACTAGATCACAGACTGTCTTTGAACAATACTGTCCTCAGGTGATCTGAATGTGCTTGTTCATGGATTATCTTTATTTAAAAAACATTGCCTTCAATTGATCTGATTCATCATTTGATTATCTTTATTTGCTCCCAGCTGATCTGAATATTGTTTGTTTTCCTTCTAATGGTCCACTGTATTGCCCCCGGCTTCTCAACTTTTTAAGTAGTGTTGAGAAGTATTGATGTCATTTCTATCAAGGATTTTACAAGTTCAATCGATGTTCTTCTTGTTTGACAGTATTTCTTGTTCTGGAATTAACTCGCACTTTTCAAAGATCATGTATATTCAAAGTCTAATTATTGAAATCAAATAAGAGAGATGTCAGTTTTGAAAAGTACTTTTGAAAATCAATCTTCTTTGATCAAAGACCCAATACATGCCATTCAATACATATAGTCCTTTGATTATCTTGTATTTTAAAAACAGAAATTGACCTGTTGTAAGATTAAAATAGTTTTTTCTGTGGTTCTTCGTGTCAATTTTAATCTTAGATTTTGAGTACATCATTTAATGGTATGTGATGAAGTGACCTTCTATGAATTTCAAAAAACAAGATGTTCAAGTCAAAACTTGAGGCTTTATCAAGAAAGATTGTTTATTTTTTTGCATCAATTTTATCAGCATGTATTACCAATAGCTTAATTCATGAAATCACAACCTTTATGAAAAAACTCTTCAAGTTTTGAGAGCGCCATTTATCGGTTCAAATTGCTTACTTGATCAAAAAAAGGCTATGAAAGAAAGGGAAATTCATAGGCTCAAAAGGTGTTTGAGGGTTTCAAAGACCTAGGATCAACATCAACTATTCATCAATCTTTTTTCTCTTATTGTCTTTGTAGAGGAAATGACATATAACCATGTTAGCTTTTAAGATTAAAATTCTCTTAACATGGGTCATAATGCAGATCTAACTTCTCTTTTGAAGAATAACCAATCTAATATTTTGAAGATATCAGAGGCTTTATCATAGACACCAAAAGACACAAAGCTCGATTTGTTTTCTAGTGTTAGCTTTTGGCATTTGATATGTCTTTTCTCAATTGAAACCTTTTTTGCCCCTTTTAGAATTGATAAGCATTCTCCTTCCTTTATCCTTGACTTGCCTTTAAGTGTAGGCAATTTCCATTTTTTTTTATAGCCTTCCTCAAAGTTTTCTTGGATGCCCCTCAGTCTTTGTCTTTTTTCTTTTAGCCATTTCCCAGTCATTGAACTTTTATGCTTAGCATTCCCTTTACCATTGATTCTATTATTATCTTCATCCTTTCAAACAAAAATCCTTTATTTGCCCCTAGTGTGGGGTGTGATCTATTATCAAGGTTTCTTTTTAAAAGAAATATTCTACAAGGCTCAAAATGGGATTGCAAATGATACATTTCAAGAACTGTGAAAGAAGTGAACAAAGATGACCTTTTCTCATTTCATGCATGGTCGGTTAGAACCAATTAATTTTGACCCCGTCCAGCGTAATGATTTGGACTTGTAAGAATCATGATTCGCGAGTCCATAACTATTGAATCCACAACATGTCATTATGCATATTACTAAAACTTAGCTACATGATTTGTGGTTCAGTTTCATATGTGAGTTCAAAATTGTTTGGGTCACCCCATGTTGTTTATCATGTCATTTTAATAAATATCGAGTCAATTCTGCAATCAAAACACTTTTAATCTTTTAGGATTGTTTGGCTTTAATTTTGCATGTTGGAGTTCAATCAAAATATTTTGTCAAAATAACCTTTGAAAAAAACATCTTTTTATTTCAAGACAATAATAAGACAAAGAACAAAGCACAATCCATTGAAAGATGAGATGTGATCCCAAAATAAAATGGTGAATAAAAATGAGAAAATGACATTCTAATCAGCTTCTTCAGCAATCATCAATGTCTTGTTATCCCTTATTGATGGTAGCCTATTGAAAATATGATTGTTGACATCATCCTTCACCAAATAAAAAGTTCTTGCAATTCCACCTGCCTCTTGCTCACTAGCTTTCGAACCTGATTCTTAAAGTTCTTGCAATTCTTCACATCTTATCAGGATTACTCCACCTATAGGATGGTGCCTTGGGGCAACACTACCAAAAAATCAATAAATACAAACGGAAATACCGAGGGAATTACCATGGGAAAAAAATTAAAATAAAGAAAAAAATATGATGACGTGCCATTTTTACCTACGGAATTACCAACGGAATTTTGTTGGTAAACTGTGAACACTGTTCATCATGTCAATTACAAAGGGAATCACCGACGGAATTTTCCGTCGGTATTTTCCAGAGAGCTCCAGAACTGTTCACTTTCCAATTGCATTGTTAATTGTTGTTCATTACAGA
>Ga0325410_1003526_pt1 | contig 17681 bp, 9 predicted proteins | sample PopdelMetagenome_16_FD_206182 | JGI IMG/M metagenome (GOLD analysis project Ga0325410, IMG submission 206182) | Populus deltoides microbial communities from Bellville, Georgia, United States - Xylem-PdIQD-R3 | ecosystem: Host-associated > Plants > Phyllosphere > Stem > Wood/Secondary xylem...
ATGGTTAAGTTTTTTTATTATAATATAAATAAGATTTGTAATAAATAAATAAATGATAAAGTGTTAAGTATGTAATTTAAAAAAGTGGGAGTTCAAAGTTCAAACCCTGTAAATTAGGGTTTTTCTTGTTAACTAGTCAATGCTTGATCTATTAAAATCCAATTAGCTAGATTAATTTTAGTAGTTTTTGCATGATTTGACATGTCCGGTCCAACAATAAATATATCTACAATAAATATAAATACCGAAACGGTGCCTTTTAATGCCAAAAAAGAAACCTGAGCAAATATAATTGGCTTGCTAGTAACCCTTAAACCATGCTTATCAACAAAAAGGGGAGAAAAAAATCTACGCATTTTTGATAATTTCTAATAATAAAGTTATTGAATTTCAATTTCTTATTTTTTATTTATTTTAGTGATAAAAATAGTGCTCGATCTTGGTCACTCTTCTCCAATAATGCATAAATCTTTCGATATTGGAAATATTCAATTATGATATTGTTCTTTCATATGTTCCGAAGATCCACCATAACTTAAGAATATAGAACCTTCACCAATTTAATATGCGATCTAATATTGGCGAACAAACATTTAAAAGTCCCAGTTACTTCACCCAAAACAGAAAAAAAAAAAAGGAAGCAGGATACTTTTTTTTCTGAATATGAATGGCACCAGACAATATTGGTAAACATATTCATTCACACATCACAGATCTTACAGGGAATTTTTGCACGCTAGAGGATAAACATATTGACAAGGAGTGTGCCACAGATCTAGACCATGACTATATATTTAGGCAGTTGGATAAGAAGAGTCCATCGTTATGCCACAGAGACCTTCTTCGGCTTCTGTGTCTCTCTACATCCTTATATATCCTTCCTTGCCCCAGCTAGTGCCCCATGAATTCTTCACAGGCCAATATTTGATACCGTCACTGGTTTCTCCATAGCCAACTGCTGTAACACCGTGTTCCAACTGAGTTCCACACTGCCTTGTGAAAACACCACTTGAATAGAATTGAAAGTCAGATCCTCCTGCATCAATGGAAACAAAATTGGCTGATTGGCCACAGCCTTCAACAATGCTGCCTTACTGTTTGCCGGAACACTTTCATAGCCAGTTATCTTGGCTATGCAGGATGCCTCCTTTTTTGAGTTGCAAGTCCCATCAGCTGCCTGGTAAGGGTAGTTAGCTTCAGTTGTGATGCCATGGTTCTTGATTATGAATTCAAAACCATCTTTCATGAGACCATCCTCACATCCTTGATCCTCACCTTGGGTGTCGCAATCTACAAGCTCTTGCTCGGATAGGGATACCAATTTACCTGTGGTGAGTTGATTGATGCCCTCGGTAGCTGCTATGGTGGAAAAGGCCCAGCAACTGCCTGTTTTTGTTCCAAAAACAATCAGCATCAATGATAACATTTATACATATACAAGCAAGATATTGCATAGCATAAAATCAGAGGTGAAGGGAAATGCTTGGTGCAGTATTAAAGCTTACCACACTGGCCTTGGTCCTTGATAGGAGTAACGGCACCTTTCTTTCTCCAGTCCATGGTAGCAGGAACAACAGTAACATTTTCATACTTGAATGATGTTACTTTCATTGGCCTTGTCTGAAGTGGCCTCCTGTAACCATTACAGGCGACCTTGAGCTCTTCATTGGTTAGGTCTGCAAATTTATTAACACTTAGCTTATACGGTTTGTTTCCAGCAGTATTGAATGATTCTATGTATTCAACATTGTCCTTGAATATCTCGAACCGTCTTTCTTTCTCTACAGCATCTGCATAGACCTTTCCATAAGTTGCCATCCATTGCTCATGCCTAGCAGACATGGATGGCTCTTAGAGCTCCCGAGATGCTACTTCATAAGCCCACGTTCCCAAAATGAGGATGAATGCGATGAAACATTGCCTTTTGCATATCAAAACCATGGTTTATCTAGATGATGTAGTTAATCTGTGTGAGCTAGAAATGAATGAGCTGCGCATACGCAGAAAACCTCTATGTATAGTATGTTAATGTTTGTCTTTGATTGCTTTATGAATCTATATGCACTTGTTTAGGAAGATGAAGACACCTCTCGTGCTTAGATCAACCGGCAAATTGCATTTGATTTAGATGGCCTGGTAGTAGTGTACCGTGCAGTCTGCTCTGATATATGGCTAAACATTTTCTCAACTATCTAAACATGTTTTTATGGTACAAAACAAAAAATATAACCTAAAGGAAATGATTTTTGAGTATTTAATAATTGAGTTGACAGTAATTGTAGTCTTTACTCTTGGCAGGATCATGCTGCCTCCAATATTGTTAACTGTGTTCAAATTCATAGACAGCTTATGCTAACTTCAATTGAAGTGTCTAAAAATAGTTGTGAAGCATGTTTGGATGTCATCGATATTACACTGATCTTCAATCCTCGTTGTAAATAATAAATGCAATCAAAATACTAATTTCTTCCTTTTCTTGGCCATCATAGAGGACAAATGACTCGCCTTAAAAGTGTTGTAATTTCTTTCATAGGGTAGCATTAAAAAAAATTTTCTTTTACTTTGAAAATAAATCCATCTATAAGATAGTTTTAAAATAAGTATATATAACTTTAAAACATGAAATATAAGAGATGCATGCCTCATTTGTCCCCTTTGTTTTTATTTCGAAATGCTATCCTAGGAGTATTAAAAGTGTTGTGAGCTTAGAGCATTAAAAGTTTGGATTATCGGTTGTAATTTTTCTCTTCAACCAAACTTATTAAAGTTTTCTTTTCCTGAGAATGTTAAACACTATACTAAAAAGATTTAATTTATCATTTAGATGTGTTTATACTTTGGTTAATTGTTTGCTACAATCTGATGCTTAAATTATCTACAAGCATTGGTATGCTTTCCTTTTGTTCTAGGCCTTCTGGTCTTTTTTTCACTCTTTTAGTTTTTCTCCTTGATGATAGGTGTTTTAAGCCAATTTTCTGGCTTATTAAAAACAAGTGCTTTCAGTCCTTCAGCTTAATATATATATATATAAAAACAAGTGCATGTTTAGTGTTCTTTTTAACAAAGATTTGTATTCAATGTTTAATGGCATGGACATGTTGGAGAGACTTAAGATGAAAGATGGTGATAATAGTTGGAAATTCCCTCAACAGAAACCAATGGGAACCTCTAGCTTGCCGCCTTCTTTCTGCCATACCTTCTTCTTGAGCTCATATTGATGGAGGCTGTGTCTATAAGGTCTTCAAAGCAAAGGATATTTTACTCTGTTTCTAATCCTCTAGTGATTCTATTAGTTGAATTAGAACCATGAATCAACTTGAGAAAAACTTGAAACATAGGATTTTACTCCTGTTACCGGAGTTTTGTTGAGCCCATTTTAGGGAAACACAAGCAAGAAACGGGAGCAGAGTTCTAAGGCTTCTTGACAAACTGTCGCCCTTAGCCCAAAAGTGGCGGGGAGACGATGCCATGGTTTTCAACAGTGGCCATGACTTGGTGGGTTTACAGGGGGGAGCTCAAGCCATAAGTTTTTGGTAAAACTATAATGACAAGGTTAGTCAACTTGTGGAATTTGAAAGACAAATAATGTCGAAGTGGATGTCAACTTTTGCAGGTGGGATTTGTTCCAATACAAAGGAAATGACTGAATCTGCATTCAATAAAGGCATAGGACATGGCCTTGTTGGATCATTTGCCACCTTGATGCGACCAAAACAACCATCGTTTTCTGTGGCATATCACCACAACACCAGTGTTACAATAAAACACAACCCATCATGGTTGAATCCTGTGTGTGCATTTCCTGACCCAGCAAAAGAAAGTATTGAGAAAACAATTGGATGCATGATGATACCAGTGAGATACCTGAACAATACCAAGCTATCAAGAGTATAGAAGCGATGCACATCCAGCTTTGTATGCAAGAAAGCAGCACAAGCTTTTGAAAACTGATCTGCAACAGAAAAAACAAAGGCTCATCGTGATACATGGAACAAGCTCTTGCATGTATCCTTGGTCTTGGACACTACAATTTCCTCGCATTTGGTTGTTTGACTTCAGCAAGAGTTGTGATAGAGTTGTGATGTGCCTTGGTTTATTATTATCTGATCAGTTAACTTGTTATTAGTCTGCCCTATCTTCATCAGCTGCCTACAATCATCTACGTATCCTTCAGAGTTGTAGTGTGCCTTGGTTTTAGAATTACTAACAACAAATTTCAAGAAATTCAAATGTAGCAAATCTTGCAGCTCTTAAAACAACTGAAACTTCATGGAGGAAGGAAATAATCAATTCCTTCAAGTGGTTTGGCTTGGAACTCAAGGCATGCACAATACTCACAGGCCATACAAGGTAAATACTTGTGTCCCCATGATGTGAGGACATCATAAAATAACTGAATATAACTTCACAAATTTCTCCATTATAGATCAGGGTGGTTTTTTTTTCTCTGCCATTTACCGACTTCAGCCCTCGGGAAGAGAAGAAAGTATGCAAAGGGGAATAAAGGTTGGGAGAAATATTAACATCTGGCACAACATCCTAATCACCCCATTCAACATTTATATACACATACGGACGTGTTACTAATACTAAACACTACTGGTATCTAGACAAGCTCCCATTCAGATTCAGAGGGATCATGAGATGAGGATCTGTTTGCTTCCTTTATAGACGGAGTTGCCATTAAACTTGTTTTACTCTCTTCTTGATTGGATTTTGGATCACTTCTGAACTGTACAGCAAGCTGCTCATATTCCTTCCTCACTGACCTCTTTCTTGAACTAAAAACATCCCGAATCTTCTTCTAAACATGAATGTTGAGAGAGAATTTACGGGGAGAGAGAGAGCAAGAATGTAAATGATTGATTAAGTAAATGGAGTGGAGAGGTTACCTTGTAAGGCTTGTTTTTGCCTTCACGAGAAGCATCAAGTTCATCTCCATTCATCAAAACACAGGTTTCCTCAAGCTGAGCCTTATCCACTTGTTGGATGATTTCCATATCCTCTTCAATGAGGGTACCATCTTTGTCTGAATCTATTCCCCATTCATCTGAACTTCCACCAAGTTTAGACCAACATCGGTGAGTATGTAAATTAACAAGACAACAGGAAAAACCAGTGTTTATAAATCATATATACAGATTGAAAATTTGATGGAGAAAATGTACTTTGGAAAATATAGATGCCTAAACAGGATTGACTAGAGAAGCTGTTATTAGGCCAACAACCCAACCCCGAGATGCATGCATGAGCACTTTTTCCATGTTTTTTTTAGAATTTTAGTAAAACTTGATTGTCATAAATTTTAGATTTGCAAGTTTTATCTGGCATCATGGCATGTGCATAATGAATTCAATGCTTTTAGAGATGACTTAACATTCACATAAATAGTGATGATAATTGAACTTTGTTCTCTCTTTCCATTTGTTTTTCCATTAAATGTTAGAAATTTAATTAAAGAAAGAGACAAAGTAAAGACAGGTGCAAGCTATTTTTAATCTTAATCATAAGCTGTACTGTAGCGAGGACATTCCAATTCAAGACAAATGAGTATTTCAACAGAAATAAACAAAACCCACCAAAAGAAATAGACACCCTTCCAGAAAAAATCAGAATTAGAGATACAATGTTGTCCAGACACAATCAGAAGTAGAGATACAATGACGTTCAGGTGTCTACGCTCTAGAACCCGCTCATCTCTGTTTCTATAATAACATTAACCTCACCATTCCTTATCAGACTAGTGAGTCAAAGATAGTCATAGTAGGACATAAATTTAAGGTCAATTCGAGTACCCTAATAAGTGGTCCACCTCCCTCTAAAATATTTAAGCAAAACAAAACATACACACATCTTTTACCAAATAAACAGAGTACTTGCATTTTCATGCAAGCTTGATCATTCGAATGAACAAAATGCTCAATCCTAAATGACCGAAAAACAGATCCCTGAAACTTATAGAGATAAAAGCCATTAATCTGAAAATTAAATAAAGGCATTAATCCATCAAGGCTTCACCAGAATGTGATCCTAGAGGTGAGCATACAAACAAATGCTATCCTCCAGCAGTTTGCATAAAAAGCTGTCTCAAAATTTAAACCCATGCCCTTGTGCTTGCAAGGCCAGGACATTACCATTTGAACTCAAGCAATGGAGGCTTAGCCTGAGGGATTAATTTTTCAGGAACAAATATTCCAAGTTTTGATATCTAACCACCATTAATGAGCTAGAATAAAAATTCACAACTTTTGGACACGAAGGACAGAAAAATGGGTTTAGCAAAGAAAACAAGAATTTTACACAATATGGGTGGGAAGGAAACAAGTTTATCCCTTTTATCTATTTTCAAATGTAAGATCTTGAATTTCAGAGACTGTGGACATGATTGGCCACAGGGTAAGAGAGTTAGATACTACATATAACAGAAATTAAGATTTGTCAAATGGATATAATCCATGGAATTACACCCAACCATACAACACTCATGGGCGCCGCATAAAATGAGGTACTATATTAACCAAAATAAAGTTTATCAATCCATTGTGTTTGAAAATTCAAATGAAATAATGTAAAGAAACTTTATGTCATGATTGACACTGGATAATAACTGGAATCAGGTTTTATACAACTTTTTCAATGTTTAAACTAGGTATAATGGCCTGTGTCTAATCCAAAACGTCAGGAAACAAAGAACATGATCAACTGTGGATACATGAAGATTTATGTACCCTTGTTGCAGTATTATGTTTGTACAACGCTACTGTAGTAACCAAGAAAATAACAGGAAAAAATTTATATAATGCTAACAGCTAAGCAGATCAATCCTTCCTTGAAAACACAACAGCCATAACTCAAGAACAATACACCAACATCTGTGCTACAGAAATAAGATACCAGAAAGAAAGATGATGAATATACGCTATTTAGCAGTCTAGAGAGTGCACAGATTGCCAGGTTGAATGGGAAAGAGAGAGAATTTTGTTTTGACGTCATTATATCTGCTACATGTATTTTTAGTGATTGCATTATATCTGCTGCATGTATTTTTAAGTGCAGAAATGCAACAGAAGCATACCTGAATTAGACACAAAATCCTCCTCGTATGCAAATTTGTTAGTCTGCATATTCCCATTTGCATAAAAGTCCTTAATAGAAACCAATCCATTGTTTAAACAAACACCTGCAGCTCCCAACAAGAAGTCAAAAGAGAACATTCTACAAGGATTGGAAAAAGTAAATAATCAGAAAGAATGGTGCAGAAAACTCACCATTTGATTCTTCTAATAGGTTGATGCTGGAAGGCCTCCTGTATGTTCCTTCATGCCTGCCAGTTTCAGTGATATTACCCATATCCAATGATGGTTTATAGAATGAAATATCAAGCATGTGCTCCCTTGTATTTTCAATCTCTTTTTTACTTTTTTCTATGGAGAAGTGCTCTGTAACTTCAACAGACCCTGGAGTTATAAGTCTTGCAGTCCAGTCACAAGATGCTTCCAGATTTTGATCAGAATGTTCAGAAATTGTTGAGTATCCAATCAGATGTTTACTCGAAGGAGTAGTGATCCCTGATGTCTCTTTTGGAGACACATTCTTGCAATTAGAGTTTCCATGCATGTCCAGGTTTGATTTATTGGACAGACTTCCTTTACTATGTTGCCTTGAAATTCTTCTGATAGAAATCCTTTCACGTACTGGGAGACGGTCAGGACCATGATCAGTAGTCATCTTTGAATACCCAGTAAACAGCCTCAGATCATCAGCTTTCTCACATGTTTCTTTCGCACCATAATCTGGCTTCAAGTGGGCCCCAACATCAGCTCCCAAATCTACAGGCAACTTAGAAACTGCCCCACTTTCAGGATCCTCTGAATCTGGAGAGCACAAATCTTGCATGACATCCGAATAGAATTTCCTCACATTACCACTAACAGTCTGCATCTGATTTTCCACATATTTAACTGCTTCCTGTCCAAAACAACAACAACAACAATAACCAAGCCTCAATCCCAAATAATACAAGTAGCCAGAGGAAATAACTAGCTTTGGACAAGTCAATTACTCAATTCCCAGTGACATATCAATCAAGCCATCAACAACTGAATGGAGACAATAAATAGGTAACACCCGGAATGGAAACACACATCAAGTATAAGAGTTCAAAGGAGATATCATCATCAATCTCTTTCCAAGAAATATAAAAAAAATGGTAAAGGCCAATCTCATAAGAAAGACACAACAGTACAATAGTAACTTTGGAAGAAACTGCACTGTTCTTGCAGGTCATTTGCTCCCAGCTGCCAACCCGTCTCCCATCTCGGCAGTTTAGGAATACAGCCCTTAGACTGGCCTTGAGCTATAAGTTATTAGTTTCAGGTCAAATTATGTAAAAGGAGATACCTCGCACATAATTTCTTCCACTTCCAACAACCTAGCTTCAAACTTCTGATAAAAATCACCAACCCATGTTATCCCTTTCAGGTCCATAAGTGATCAAAAATTTGCCCCGCAGCAACAGGTGTTAGACTTCTTCCAGTTTGTATCTTAATAGTATGATTGCAATCCTCTCAGCTTCTATTTTCTGCCGGAATTTAAACAAAAATTCAGTTAGTGAAAAACAAAATCAGCCCCCCGCTCTTATGCTTTGACTACTCTTCAGATAACCTCAATTTTTACTCATTAAAAGAAAGAAATATAAAACAACTACAGAAACAAACATCAGCACAAAAAAAAACTGCAGAAGCAAACCTTACATCAATAATTTAAAAGATTTTTTGTTTAATTTAAGCTCAAAATCAAAACTTTACATCAATAATGTATTGGACCGACATAAAAATTATATTAAATTCTTGCACACGCTTGTATAAACATTATCCATATAAATCTATACACTTAACACACCTAAAAGTCTATAAATTTGAAATTCATTTATAACCCTTCAAGCAACTCCTTGGACATAAGAAGATAACTCAAAACGTGGAGTATCAATTAAGAGTTATTCTTGTGGGGTTCAAATTTCCCTTAGAAAAAAAGTAGTAGACTTACCTAAAAAAACTGGTCATCGATAAAAAAAAAAAGTTGTAAAATAAAATAGAATAGATCAGTGCATAATACTCACCTAAAAAACCAAACTCAAAAAACATGTATGAGAGAAAAGAACCAAACTTCAACACAAAAGCAGAGCTTCATAAAAGTTGATGATCAAAGAAAAGAAAACCCTTATGAAGAATAGCTGTTTTTTTTTAGTAACCCTTTCGAGAAAGAGCAAAAAGAAGAAAATAAAGACTGTAAACTTTGAGAATTAAAGATATGGAGAGAACTTACTTGGTGTAAAGGGCCAAGTTAGTGATGCCCAGAAGCCTAAACCCCCCGTCTCTCTCTCTTCCTTTTTTTTTTCAAGAATCAGAAGCCAAAACCTCTTTGATCATCCATAGAGACACTTAAATAAATAAAACTCCATTTGAGCTCAGACTTTATGTGGACCCAAAACTCTTTTTTATCTGTTTATATTTTGAAAACAAAAAGAAGAGGAAAAGGAAAAAGAATTAAAGATTAGACATGAAAATTGAAACGGCTTCTTGATTGAAACGTGCAAGGGGATAAAAAGAAGAAGAAGAAATTACTAATTTCTGAAAAAGTATGAACAATGGATTGCTTCTAATAACTTTCTTGGTTTGGTGGGTCCCCATGATAATGAAAGCTAGCAACTTGCAACCTGGTTGTGTGTACCATGAATGAAATCCAACAAGATAGAGTTAGTTGGTACTTTGGATCCAGTTCGGCCTGTTAGAAAATCTTCTGTCGAGCCCAACTAAATATTAACAAATAAAAGAAACAAAAACAATGAAAACCTTAATTGAAAAGTCCACTTACTAGTTTGTCAATTAAATTAAATTTAAATGATTATAGCGGTTGACATGAAAACTGATTTAAGAAATAATAAAATTATTAAATAAATAAAATTATAATTTAAAAATAAGCAGGGAAACTTTTGGGAATCTTGAACTAACAACAAATTAGGCTTTAATAGTTTTAACTTGCAAGCAAGAAATCTTTGGAATATATACTGTAAGTGTCCAATTCTTTTGCGGAGGTTGGTGAACAATTTTTTAGTTCTGAGCTTCAAATGATGGCATTGACCAATTGGTTTAACCAATTTTAAGGTTCATCTGTAAAGAGAGAGACAACAACTCAAACTACGTCATGAACTGGATTAAGAAAAAATTAATGTTAAAAAAAATTCATGAAAAACCTTTTATTATTATTATTAAACCTAATATTTTCAAAATATATTTTTTTTATGAATTAATGATGTGCTTTGTTCTTCTACTTTTATTCAAATCTTTTTATGAATTCTATATATAAAGAACTACATTTATTAAAATTTATATACATTTTTCTATTTTTTTTTTTAGTTAAGAGACCATATATTTATCATTTATGTATTTAACCATTAAAAATAGGTTAACGGCATGCTTGTATTATTATTTTTTTATGGAATTTTTCCTTGATTCTATTCAACTAATTCTTTTAAACCCTATGCCACTTGTCAAAAATCTGTACATTAACTTATAATAAGATCATTACTTGAAAAATAAAACTATATTATTTATTTTTTCAAATTAAAAGATAAAGGATTGGAATGTAAAAACAGGACAAAATAATTAAGATGAACTTTTAATTTGGTATTTTTTCCCCCCCGTAATTTCAGGCTCAATTCTATCCAATTAGGCTATGAAGGGGCTCAATTACAAAAGAAAAAAAAGTTTAAGAATGAAAACATAATAAGGCTATTTTTTTAGCTACTTGCAAAAACCGAGATTGAATCCTTGTTATCTTAGACCAGTGATCTGCATTTATAATAATGCCTTTAAAAAATAAAAAATAAACTCACTCACCACAGATGCTAAGCCCCAAGAGCAGTGATCCAAACATTGTGAGAACAGTTTTTAGCTGGTACCATTATCAACAGAGCTTGAGGGTTAATTTTACGGATCTTGACTGCGCATTAGCCCTCTTATAATTAGGCTGCATTTCAGAGAGAAAGGTAAATCAATCTTAGCAGCATAATGAGGTCGGTAAGGTAACTCCACTTCCCGTAATATTTACAGCATATTTCACAAACCATGATAACCAAAAACTCAGTTGGATCTCTATCTAAGTCCTTGAAAACACCAATCCCACAAAAACAAGAATAAAATCGAGGAATTTTATTATAAACACGTCAATTTGTAGTCCACATCAACCAGCTGCCTGAAAATCTCCAAAATCATCATCTTGTATATCCTGTGAGCTTTCATTGTCAGGCAAATGTTGTTGTTCTGCTTCATCCTTTGTCAAGTATGGGGACTTTTCAGTAGAAGTTCCTTCAAGAGTAATGTTTGGTGGTAAGTTTGATGGAGAATTCTGTACACTTGTAGCAGGTGAAAGCGGTGCCGGGGGAGGTGGAGGAGGTCTGATACTAAGCAAGGGTTCTTTTCGATCACTGTTCTCCTCCAATGACAGATTGTTCAGACCCTGCTCAAAAATCTTGGACTTCACACTACCTCTAGGTTTCTGTCATACCAGAAAGAGTAAATTTCATTACAGACATTAGGATGCATAACGTATCCATACACATTTGGGAAATGAGGATGCAAACGAGCTTACATTTTTTATTTGGAGTACAATAGTTTCCCCTTCCTTTAAACTGTAATCCACCGAGGAAGTTGTTTGAAAATGCTGCTCCATCTCTTCCGCAGTTTTCTTCTTGTCCAGATATCTTTAATAGACAACATAAGAGAATGCCTACATTAATCAACTTTATGCAAGTGGGAATATTATCTCTATATTAGAACACACTGAATGCATAAACAGCTCAAATTACAAAGAATCTGTGGGGTGTGATCCTTGTATTGAAAAGGTACATAATGCATTTATGGGTTTTAACATACTTCATGTGATCGTGCAGTGCTGCCTGGAAGTCATAAGCTTCTGCTCTTTCTCTAAATCCTATGCCAATAAATGCATGCCTAAGGCGACCACCTGCATGATTCCAAAAAACTAATTTAGTAAAGAAATTGAAGATGAATCTGACTAAAGGAAAGGAGAATAATACACACGCGCGCGCGCGCGCACACACACACACACACATATATATATATATGAATAGAAGATATCCAAGAAACATGAAACTGCTGACACATGATCTGGTCCAAGGAATCCCCCCTCCCCTCTCTCCCTTCCTCTCACCTACCCTCCTACCCTCCCTCTAAATCTTCCCTAAGAACAATTTTCATAAGAATCAAAGTCTGTTGGTCAATATCATAAAATCTGAATATCAGCACATGACTGTGTGTGGAGATCTTTTGCTTAATCATGAATAGGTGAATAAGAACTCATTCAATGCAGGTTTTTGGGTTCTTTCAGGACACCATATGAATAGAACATAAATACATCAAGTTAAATTTATCCCAGCCTTGAAGAACAAATTTATCACCATAAAGAGTGTTTCAAATAGAGTTTGCACACATGGGATTCTTTTTAAAAAACAGATTACAACAATAGTATAGAAGTAGAATCTTCAGTTAAATATAGAACTTGAACCAAGAGGCAGGCATGGTAGCTCACCAATATTTTCCTCTATTCGAAGAACAAAATATCTGCAAAAGAAAAGACGTCCGTTTAAATACTCTCAAAACACAGTTATATGGGAATTCAGTTAGAAGCTAAGAACAAAACTCAGGTTAAACAGAATGAATTAACTTTATGCATGGAGGGCATATTTCATTACTCTTATCAGTAGAATCAGTGGTGCAACAAAGATATGCTTAAGATTCAGTGAGAAAAGGGCTTAACCTGCTGCTATCAAGTACAGGTTCCACTGGATGTAGATCCCCATTTCTCAAAAATGCCCGGGCATACAATTCACCTATATAAATTAAATCAAAGCATAAGAGACACAGCAAAGTTCATCAAACAAAGACACTATATACCATTTTCTGCATCGTAGCCATTCAGAGATAATCTAACCTGTGGTTTTATCTTCAAGTCTGATAATGCACTCTTCGCCCTTACTAATGACTTTCAAAGTCCCTTCCCAGGCCCATTTGTTAACATCCCATTCATCAGCCCTGGAATACACTTCAAGAGATATAAATATCCATAGAATAGGTAAAACCAAGTTTAAGCAGCAGATATAGTCCATAGATTCAACTAAGCAATGGCATTGTCTGACTGGCTACATTTGATTGCAGGAAAAAACCATAGGAAGGATATGAGTGACTGGATTTTATAACAGGTTGTGTTTATGAAGGTGAATTTAGATATTAAGTTTCTTATAGAAATCAAACTCGTTACTTGAATATAATTTTCCAAACCTAAAATTCCCATGCATATAGTAAAATTTTTCTAGTAATTTCAGATGCCTTGTTGTTCTTCTGTATATCTTTTGTTTCTCAAAAGAAGGAAAAAATTCATAAAACTCTTCATGCAAGTATATCCTAATTTGGTCATGCGTGACAAATAAAGTCCAACTCCTAATTACGTTGATGGACACAATTTCTACAAGAGGATCTGAGCAACAATACAAATTGAATAAATTAACTTCTGCTTAATTCACAATAAGAAAATAGCACTTTTATAAAATGAATATTGTATGAAAGACATCATTTATAAAATTTCTTATCAATATCTATATCAGGCATCATAAAGACAAGTTGAGAAAAAACCTGTAAGAAGCAGCACTTTTCCTAGGAGGTATCTGCAGAAAAAAGAAATGAAAGTAGCTTAGCAACTGTTATCTAGTTTGAATTGGCTTGATCCGCAAAAAACTACATTATGTGTGATTTAGATCACAAAGAAAATAAGTGGCAAATTATAGGATGCAGCTGATCTGTACGTGGCGTGTAATCAATTGCCTCTATGACATAATACCATACTCTGGGTGGTTTAAAAAAACAAAGAAAGAAGTAAATAAAAACAAAACAAAAAAGGATCAAATTTTGATGGATTTGCAGCTGACTTCCTACATAAACAGCCGAGAGCAGAAAGTTAGCATAAATGTTAACATATTGGAAATTTGAGTTCAATTAAAAGTCTAAAAAATCATATCAAACATCTTAGACTTGTATAGATATCTGAACATGTAAGCTTCCACCCATCTGCAATAGGAATGAAGACTAGAAAACAGATATGTTCAAGAAATTAATGCCAGGGCAGCACTTTAAAACATGTATTAAAGAGCAATGGGAAAAACAGGTATCAAATACATAAAAGTAACATGACAATATGAACTATGAGTCTTTTACTTCCAACAGAAGGACCAAGTCATAGGACCTGTGCTTTAGGGAACAAAATGATTGTAAATTTTCAGATTCAAACAAATTAAGGAAGTTTGACTATATTTGGATTTTAACCAACCATAATCAACTCCCTGTTAGAAACAAAATGCAAAGAACAGGGAAAGGAAGGCGATCAATAACAAAGACAGTATACTGGAAAGGGGAGAAAATAGCCCTTTCCTTGGCCCTTAGTTGACATGATCCAAAAACATATTATCAAACTAGAAATATAAGTTTTTGAGATGCCCATGTAACATTTAATTCTTTCCAACAAATTAAAATTTTCTATGGCCAGATCTCTCTAAATCAGCCTCATTCCTTTTAGTATCAGCCAGTAATTACTTCTAGGTGCAAGATCTGCAGCTTCTGACTTTTAGATACCACTTCTTATTTGATCATGATAATATCTGCCATGGTAATACCACTATTTCTATTACACATCTTTAATTGCAAATGACACTGTTAATTCCCACTATCAGAATATGAACAACAGAAAATCACTAATAAAGACAGCCAAGATTGTCTCTTCATAGATTTTTCCCTATCAACTATTAACACCGTCAATCCTCAGTCCACAAGTACAAAAAGCATGGACCTTTAATCAATGATGTTTCTTTTATAACAGTAAAGCAATCCCCAAATGCCCAACTGAGAACTTCTAAAACACAATTCACATAAATTTATCATATTTGATACAGGTATTTTCTTGCAACTCATCAAAAAAAGAAAAATGCTGCTGATTGCCACTTGTTCTGACGTTTCAATTCTTGATCTGTAAGACATTTCTCAACAATAATTTTTCCCACTAAAATGAGCAAAACCCAGATCCAAATTCCCACTAAGTTCTGTTCTCCTATCCATACAACTGAAAATCTAAATTTCTTTTAAGGACAAGGTTTCTGGGAAAAGGAATAACCTTTCAAGGTTGGTTATACACAAAAAACTCAAAAGATCATTAATTACCACAAATCTCAAAAACCCATTTGCAAAATCACAAGAAAAATCAACTAAACATAAATCAAAAGACAGTACAACACATGCACACAGATACACATATAGAGAGAGAGAAAGTTACCATATAAACATAACATTCAGAGACTTGAAAGAGAATGAGCTCTATAGCTTCAGTTTCTTCACTCTCAATATCATTCGGTGCCTTCTCTACTTTCTCCATGATCTCACGAGAGAAAGATTAAATTTTGATACTGAAACAAGGATAAGTTAAATGAAGATGTGAGCTCACTGAGATAAAATTCGGAGCTTTACTGGAATTTAAGAAAAAATATTACAAGGGGGTGTTTAAGAAACAAGGAAATTGAGTTTCAAGAGGGAATTTGTCTGTCTCTGGGTTTTCCCTTGCTTGTACAATGACAGAGAGGACATAAGTTGCTAGTGCAAGTAATCTGCACCGTTAGATTGGGTAACCTTTAATGTATCTGCACCATTAAATTGTAGGTCAGATCGAGGGCTGTGGTTAAATATTGGACGGTCATGATGGGGTCAACATGGGAGTTTGGTGTAGTAGTTGCTTGATTTCTAAGGAAGCATCAGTTTGTCCACGACGAATATCCAACCTAACTGGCTTGACCATGGAACGTGCTGTTTTTATTTTGGTAGAGCATCCGGTTTTAAAAAAGGCTGTGATTAAAGTGTTTTGTACTGCGGTCGGAAAGAATTTTAAAAAAAATTTAAAAAAATTTTATTTTTTATTTTGTTTTAAATTAATATATTTTTATTATTTTTATATTATTTTGATACGGTAATATCAAAAATAATTTTAAAAAAATAAAAAAAAATATTATTTTAATATATTTTAAAATAAAGAATATTTTAAAAAATAATTATTATCACACTCTCAAACACTCATATTCAAGTCGAGTTAAATTATAAAAGCGATAAAGCTTTTTTTACCATAGCTATATTTTTAAGTTACGAGCCAAGAAGTTAGATTTTATTTATTTTTGTATTTTAAAAATATTTTTAAAAACTTAAAATATTTTATTTGTTTTACTTTAAATTATTTTAATATGTTTTTAAATTATTTTAATATGTTAATATTAAAAATAAATTTTAAAAAATATTATTTAAATATATTTTTAAATAAAAATTGCTCTGAAAAATTATTACAATTACAAAAATCTTAAGCTCGAATAGCCTTGGCTTTTGTAGATCTCTTGAATGACTCCCAAGAGATTTTCTCAAATTTGTGATTTGATGATTGATATATCCATAACACACTACACACAGATAAATCTACAGTATGCTATGGTGGCATTGGAAACATACCTGAAGGATCTTTGACTTTGGCTGCATAAGAGAGCGAGAGCAAAAAAACATCAATTATAGAGCCATGAATGCTTACTGATTGATCTGACACAGCAATTGTGCCTCCGGGGCGAAGTAGCCTGGATGCTTCCTTCAAAAATTTTACTATTGCTCTTTCAGGAAATTCCACAAATACGTTTCTAGCGTTCAAATCCTGATCAATGCTTGAATCGTAAACAAAATGTTGGGCCTTTTATTAATAAATTCCCAAGTGTCAAGCTTCAACAGCTTTATTTGCTTTCTTCCGAGGCTAATTATACTCCAGTCTACCATGTACAGCTTTTGAATATTGGGAATGCATGTATGGTCACTGAAGAAAAGGTATCGTGTTTACTCAAAACATTCATTGCATTTCCAGAGCTTTGAGAAGCTTTACAGAAGAGCACATACCACACATGAAATGGAAACAAGATCGGATGATTGGGATGGAAAGCCTGTGTCTAATTCCGCCTTAGCATGCATCCATTTGAGTAGGATTCTTTCTTGGGATAATTCTGTCTTCTTTCCCTTGAATTTGCTACAGAAAGAAAGAAAGGTGACAGCTCCAGCCCCTGCAGGTTGGGATCCACGTACGAAAAAATGACCAAGTTTCAGCAAACAACTTGGGAGCATCTTAGCTCCATTGCTCATATGTACAGGACTGTTAAAGTGATCTCGTTAAAATTGAAGATCGAACTTACGGCGACATTCGCAGAAGGAAACTTATCAGCCAGAAATCTTGTGCTCACCTACAGAGCATCCAATATCTAGAATGTCTCTTATCATGGAATTCCCGGAGTACTGTAGATGATGTTGTTCAATTGCCTGAAGCCAATTCCACACGCTAACTACTTGATTTGCTTCATCTACTGTAGAAGCATTAGGCATTGCGCTCCTCAGTCCTCACCATTGACATGGTTGCAGCTTCAGCTTCAGCTGCAGCCTCACATTAGACATGTGACTACAATAGGATCGTCCTTTCTTTGATATTTTACGTTGAAAACTAGCAAAACTACAAGATTTAACCTCATCGCGAATATATGTCTCAAGAATTAT
>Ga0325410_1003528_pt1 | contig 17678 bp, 10 predicted proteins | sample PopdelMetagenome_16_FD_206182 | JGI IMG/M metagenome (GOLD analysis project Ga0325410, IMG submission 206182) | Populus deltoides microbial communities from Bellville, Georgia, United States - Xylem-PdIQD-R3 | ecosystem: Host-associated > Plants > Phyllosphere > Stem > Wood/Secondary xylem...
AGCTTTGTGGCTCAAAAAAACGAGCTTTGTGCTAAGCAGTCTTTTCCAACAAACAAACTAAATGAAGTTCTAATAAGCAGCAATGAATCCCAAAGAGCAAAAATTATAGAAGGCAAGGAAAAGGATGTTTATTCATACAGAAAGCGAAGTTTCGTCAGTTTGCCCAATGCGTCTGGAATAGGACCACTGAAACTGTTCAGGTAAAGATCCAAGCTCACCAAGTTTGTCAGATTCCCAAGATCACTAGGAATTGGTCCACTTATGTTGTTACCATAGAGTTCTCTGCATGTTAAAAATGAATCATAGGACATTAAAACTTAAAAGAAAACATTTATGATGGTAAAACACTACAAACTAATAACATAGTTCTATAAAAGAGTACCACTAAGAGCATGTGTCCACATGCAACAATAATAAAAAGAAACTACTGTGTGCTCATCTCTGTTGTATTGAATTTGTATCCTCTTTAATGTTGTTATTAATATAGCAATCATTCAAATTTTGATTCTAAATGCTGTGCATTGTGATGACCTCCAAATTTAAACAAAACACAGAAAAGAACATTAAATAATGGGCGATCATTATGCTCTGAGTGAACTAGTTGATTCATTGCATTCACAAAATCAATATCTCCTATAAAACAATAGCAAACTTAATTGGGAACTCACCCAGTCATTAATCCAATTAAAACTACAGATTTGTTGTGTGATAACTCAGTAGCATGTTAAAACAATTAGCTAAAATAACTTTACAAGAAAGAAGTACTTGTGTATAGTATATACAATATAAAAAACTTCCACTCAACAAATTTTAATCAGGAAGATTAACTAAGTTTCCTAAGACTTCAATCTCTATTTATCCATGTTCAAGCTGCCCACCCCTCTTTTGAGAACAGGAAAGAAAAGTAATAATTGATATGACAGCAACTGGATATTGTTAGGCATCACCAATAAATGCATGCCTACAATTCACGTAAAAGAATCCTTTTCATGAGAGAAGGATGATTGGAGAGGTAGTGAACATTGAACATAAAAATTGTCAATCAAGAATGCACAAAAACATGCAGTTCAGTGTTAATAGAAGCATAGAGAGGCGTAGCAGTTAGCCACAAAAAAATACACGCAAACAGAGTGCTTCTAATAAACATTCTTCATAATGACTTACAGGTACTGTAAATTCTTAAGCTGGCCAACCTGTGGGACCAATTGACCAGATAAGGCTGCATTGCCAAGGTCACTGTAGGAGACAAGAAATGGTGCTTTTAGCATATAGAAGATCATAAAATAAGCATGGTTTACTTAACAAAGTGATTGATTAAATAAGGTTGCTTACACTCTAATAACACTATTGTCATTGTTGCATGTAACATGAAACCAAGTACAGGGGTTAACAAGGGTAGGATCCCAGCTCTGCAGGACATTGTTTGGATCTTGTAAATTTACCCGTAGATTACGCAACGCATCACCTGCTTCAACCGCAATATTGAGACGTGAAGGTTAATCAAAGGAAGAAAAAGGCAAGAAGATAAAGCAGATTTCTAAAGCTTGGAGGTAAAGTTACTCAACTTCGCATCAGCACTAGATTTTACCATCTCTGATATTCTCTAACAAGCATTAAATGACCCATTACACCTGACTCTGTCCTAAAAGTCTGGGAAGATGTGCTCTTTCAACCAGCTTAATGACATGAGAAAAGGATTGCTTTCAAAGATATGAATTACAAGCCAAATCTTGTGTTTGTGTTGTCTAATCTTAATGTCTCAATCAAATCTCCATATGCTATAAGCCCATCTCCCGCTGCATTGAAACCCCTCTTTCTTATCTAAGTCAAAGCAAAAGAACCTAGCATAGCACTTTGAAGCAAACAAAAATTGAACTCAGGCAAGAACTAATTGAAATTTTAAAACATTCAGCCCACAAAAAGAAAATGAGCTACCACATCCTTCTCGTGCAATAACTTAACATCAAAAAATGACAGTAATTAACACTCTCTTTGATCTGATAGGAAAATGACACCTTAATTTAATAAGACACTACCATAACAAGTTCTGAGAGTCAAATTTATTATATAGAGCTTGTCATTATCTAATACAAGAAAGTTTCTTAATTGCACATCCTATCAATAAAACACCTTAAAAATAACTCACCAGACCAATCCAGCTCCATAAACACAACAATAAAGCATTAATTCCATCCATCACTGTTCAAAATAACTCTATAAAGCCAGCATTCAATAACACAACAACTTAACAAACAAAATCCATAATTCCACAGACTTACAAAGGGCCACAACAATCTATTGATAAGTAACAAATAAAATATTCAAGAAAATAAGAAACCAGCAAGAACCTTCCATATTGGCAGAGATCCTTGAAAAAGGGAGTATGAATACCACCAGGATCATCCACAGAGTAATCACAGAAACCCCAGTTTCTCTCTCCATTAAAATTGACAAAATGAACACTGACACAAACCCAAAGCCCAAACCTTAGCACCTCATTTTAAAAACACATAAAGAAGTAAAATTTCACACTCATAACCCTCCACTACCCACCCAAAAGACCATCATTAACGAAGACTAACAAAAGGGTAGTTTTCAAAAGTAAGTCTAGTAGCCTTCATGTCAAAAAAGTGGTTTACATTAAGTAGAGAGGTTTTCCTTTTGTTAATGTGATGAAAGAAGATCCTTGAAAATCTTCTTTTCAAATAAATGCTTCAACTTTACTGTACTTTTTGGCCAGAGAAAATGGATTTGTATTGGGGTATTTTTTTTTAATTTTTTTTTTTTTTTTTTTTGTCAAGCTTTTTACGGAGAGGGAGAGAGAAGGTGGCGTGCAGTGGTGCAGCGACAACTTGGGTCCCAGTCAAAGCATGCAAATGGCAAGGAGGAAGTGCAAAAGGTAAAAGAGTAAAGTATTATTTAATTCCTATTTTTTTTTCGCTAATTACTTTATTCTAAGGGATCCAATATTGAATCTCTCTAATCTTATATGTGTTTGTGACTTGGTTTTATTTCACCATTTTTTTCCTTAAAATGTCCTTCATTTTTATCAAATTTTCCAATCCCACCCACTACAAACAAGTCATTTACATTTAGGAAAGGGTAGCTCGGAGATTTTAAGAAGAAGACAGTAAACTATAGTTCACTCTGAGGGACTAATATATAGTTTTCATGAAAAAACAAGCCATCTTACAAAATAATAAGAAATAGAGGGACCAGCCTATAATTTACTCTGAAGCGAACTACGTTTGAGAGTCAAAGGAAAAGGAAGGTGGGGTCCATGGTGCCACCTCGGATTCAGTCAAACAAACTTTCATGACACTCTTGATCGGAACAATCAATTATTACCACTATATGATACTACTAGCTTTCTTCTCATCATACTTTGCAGGTTGGATAAAAAAAATTGAATGCAAGAACATGATATCTCGGCCATATGATATAAAATTGAATGAAAGTTAATGTCCCAACACTTTGTAGGGATTTAAAATTAAATCTGTAAGAATTATTCTTGTATAATTTTATTAATTTAACAAGTCTAAAGATAAATAAAAAATAATACAAGTTAATATGAATTGATTTATCAAAGATCTACCTGTTTCATAGACTCCATTTCATTCCATCAATCTTTTATTTTATTTTACTATATAATAAAAAAAATTATTTTAAAATCAGATAAGAACTCATAAGCCCGAGTGATCAGGCGTGTGGACCTAAGACAGGCTTATTCAGTTGGGATAGATATTTTTTTCTTGTTTAAGGGTCAGATGATAAGTTGTCCACCCTTTATTTTAAAAAAATAATAACAAAATAAGTATTAGACAATGTTTCATTTGCTGAGCTATAATTCAGATTCTGACCACCACTATAATAGATGAAATACCAGGGGAGGGGGTTTTTGAATTACAAAACCATTTTCCAACTTATTTTAACTCGAAAACATCTCTTAAACACCATAAAAACCTCCTCAAACCACATAACAACCCCAAATCCAAAATCACCCAAAAAAACAAAAAATCAACCAAATAAAAATATCTAAATAAAGTCCGATATCTTTTTATAGGGATGTTTGAAGACAAAAACTACCGCCATTAAACTTTCTTTGTCACATGGAACTCATTGACACTGATAACAATGAGTTTCGTAGCAAATAAGTAACTAAATAGACAATTTTATTTTTCTACCCATTTTTTTGGTAAGTTTATCTCTCCTCTTTCTAACATAAAAACTAAAAAATAAATAAAATGAGCTTTCATATCAAAATAAAAATTGTTGTGAATTTGTGGCTCTACATTTTACTTTTTAGTTATTTAACTTGTAATTTGGTACTTTTTCCATAATTCCACACCTAATTTAATCTCATTAGGCTGAAAATGGATGTAATTTGGGAAAAAAAAAAAAAAGGATGTGCTTCACTTTTCATCACCAGTTCATTTTCTAGTGGTTTTAGATGTATAAGTAATGATATTAATCATTACTAGTTTCATTACACGCGCTCCATTGTGAGAACGGATTTGAAATGTCAGTGATAATTTTTTTAATAACATGTATAAATTCATAAAATACCAAGTTAACATAGTTAAAATCCGATCTGACTAAAAAAAATTAAGATGATGTTATTCAAACTTATTTATTAAAAACAATGTTAAGCAATATTATTTTTTAACGTAAAAAAAATGATCAGGTCATAGGGAGCACCTTGATAATATCATTAAACACGACTCAATAGGTCAACCTCGAAATCTCCCGACCTAACTCCTCATCTAGTTCAAGCTTTAAATTAAATCATGTGTGAGTTGCCCCAACATGACCCAATCAACTATGAGGAATGTCTAACATTGTAACACATACGTTAGTGTGTGAGGAATGTCGTTGTATTGGAGAGGTGCATATGTTTTCTCTGAGATTTGATGATGGCCTTCCTTAAAGCCATTGAAATTCTCTATGCAAGGGCTTCTTTTTATTGTAGAACATTGGTGATGTAGCTCCGGTATGCTTTGGCAACTCATTTTTCTTTTCTTTTCTTTCCTCTATTTTCTCTCTCCCCTCTCATTAGTTCTCACGCCTGATTTCTTCTATTCTTCCCATCATGGACAAAGGAGGCTATATTTTTTCCATATTTTCAATTATAGTCCTTCTATTTTTAACTTTTTAAAAAACAAAAATCCAAAAATTTTACACAAAATCAAGTGCCAACACAATGACAGGATGTTTTACCAACTCTATAAGAACCTCACACCGAACCTATTAAAACAAACTATCAAGGCCAATCTCGAATAAAATTATTATGGAAGGTTAAAAATGAAAAGAAAATAAAGCTAAGTGACCAAAAAAAAACATTGTGTGAATTAACGGTGTAATTATTTATGGATGCGCAATAGAAGGAACAATTGATTGCCTAACTCATTTTTCTAGGGGAGTTCAATGAAGATAATGCATGCATGTTTTTGGATCATCAATGGAAAGATTAACATATCTAGATCAGATGAGGAGCAAATTAATTTAAAGAAATGTTTTACAATAACAACATGATGAAAAAATCCATCACAAGTCGTGAGTGGTAGAAGAAACATATGACGGTGATGATGATGTTTGCATGCCTTTTCATGGCCGCGAGAAAGATGAACATAGTTAGATTTGTCGGGGGAAATTCAATTTAAAGAAACTCATAGTAATAACAATAGTCAAATGATAATTTAGATAACTCTATCACAAGTTGTGAGTGGTAGAAGAAATTTTGGTGCATATATGAGATGATAAACATAGCCAAATCAATTAGGAACATTTTTATTTAAAAGAATACATAAGAGTAAATCCGATGAACCCCTTCAAAAATTAAAGGTAGTAAAGCACAACTTTAACATTAACGAGGATGTAAAATGGGCAAAGGTGAATGAACACCATTCTTAGAGGACACAATCTAACCATACGAAACATCATGGCTGGAGACAAGTTATCACTTTATTTCTAAAGAACAGTCATCATAGCAAAACGTTCTAAAATAAAGGTTTGTTTGGGAACACAGTGTAAACCGCGTTCCCTTAAATTTTGATTTTTATTTTGCTAAATATTATTTTTAAAATATATATTTTCAAATCGTTTTGATGTACTAATATCAAAAATAATTTTTTTAAAAAATAAAAACAAATATTATTTTAATGAATTTTTAAGTAAACAAACACTTTAAATCGCAAGTGCTACCGTATCTCAAACACACCAAGGTGCAATAGTTACAGTAAAGAGCCCAGATTGAATGACATATAAGAAATCAAACAGATGATCTATGCAGGTAAGCTCCGGTAGGCTAGCGAATAGAAGAGGCTAGAACATAAGTACGAGGCAAATTAGGTTGAGTGGGTAAAGAATTGTGGCAAACATATAGTAAGTTTGATGAAACTTTTTATCAAATATTACTTACTGAATTTATACAGTTATAACAGATAAAAAGAGATTTGTCCCATGATTATTCTAAGAATCTATTTTCAGATAACCGCAGCATATCATAAGAAATCTCAAACGTATAAATTTCTTTATGTAAAAATCACGAGAAATAGCTTGATCGAGCAGAGATTAGACTGTATTTTAATGAGTTGAAAGCAGCCATGTTGCAAGTCGCTAAGTTACAGATATGGTTTGCAGGCATTGTTCAAAGGTTGCAGACCATCGGCTTGAACACAAGCCCAGCAATGCCCCCAACCTCGTCATCGAGCTTGTATTATTCTCAAGAAAATAATACTTCGTACATTTGTTAGACCCATAGATACATTACAATATATTGCTATACGAGAACATGCATTAACTTTTCGATCTATAACTATTTTTTTTTAATGTCAGAGACATGTTGGAAATGATTGCAAATTTATTTTTTTATATTAAAACAAATTTTAGCCCTGCTCACGGCAAATCACGAATCAATTGACTAGTTGTTTTTTTTTCTTCTTCTTCTTAAGAGACATGGTTGGAAATGATCCTCTCATGCCAACTTGGATTCATTGGCTCTGGATGGTCCGAACTAGTTTTGTGTGTGTTTAGCCGGGTGGGTTAAATGCATTCTCGGCTCATTTACAAAAGCGGGCCTGCCCAGGTTACTGGGTTTTCGATTTGGCTGTTGATGTTGACATGGTTTAAATGCTAATTATTTTTTAAAAAGATGAAAATAATATTTTTTTTTCTTAGGTTAAAAAATTGTATTTAAGCGTACATGTTTATGTTTACCGAGGTTTACACCCTTTTTTTTAAGGTTAAATGTAATCCTTCAACATTTTCCCTTCTTACAAAAGTTACCAAGCAAAGTTGAGGATCTGAAGCGAAATATCAAGAAATTGATTTTTAACGGAATTAATATTATGATTAAAGATGTTTTCTAAAGAGGTTTAAATGTTTTTTATAGGCTATAAAAACTGGCACATGAACTAGAAAATAAAATAAAAATTCTAACTAATAAACAAATTTAACACAAAATTCAAAAATAAACAATAGTTTCAAAAATAACAAAATCAGCTGAAAGAGCAATTTATGGACCTAATTTCAAGAGATATGATAGTTTGATGAGCGATGCAATTGCTTCCAATTGAAAACAACGGTAAAATATCTTATTATCTTTATTTTAAGTTATTATTTCATCATAACACGACCAAAATTTCTCATGAATATTTCAGACATGACTCATTAGCTTATAAAAACATCTATTTAGTCATCTGCAAGATATGCTTGGAGCATATTCTCGTAGAAGATGACAACCTCCAACCTCTGTAAAGCAGGCTATATCAGAACCCCTCTCATTAATGGTCAATAGTAGGAAGAATCAAGAGTGGCTCATATTAGTAGGGATTTCTGCCTTTCGGTTCATCTTTCTGTTCTTCAGAAAGTGTGGATTCAACAATCTTAATTCTTATATATATATGAGCCAGAATAAAGAACTTGCCCAGCTCGTAAACCGTTAAATGCACCTTACGTAATTCTTTCGTGCATCTTTTAGCAGATAATGATACATTCAGAATGTTCAAAACAGTTGATGCTCAGCATATATGATCACAATTTACATCGAAACATCATTTTCGTGCAATATAAAAGAGTGAGAGTTTAATCCTATGATCGATCATATCATCACCAAATTAAAGCCTGCCTTGACGAGATTCTTAGATTGTCTTAGGTGATCTGTATCTTTTGTTTATATGCCTCTGTTTCACCAATATCCTGACAGTTTTCAGCTTTTCCAACAACATATTCTGTCTGTTAATTAAGCATGTTAACGTTGGAAAAGCTGAAAACTTATGTCAAACCCTAGCTCATCTTTTAATCAATTAGGGTTTTTTTTAAAACATGGTTGTGATTTAGATAATATGATGCAAGTCCATAAATAATTGCAAGTTGTATGTTGAATTCTTGGAACTTTAGTTCTTATTTTATTGAGGAGACAGCAAGTTAAAGACAGTCTACACCATTTTAAAATCATGATGCATGTAATGGTGGAATAAACAGGTAAAGGTAGGTGCCAAAGAAGCCACTTGTGATGATCCTGTCAGAGTGTTATAAACTATTTATTTTTTTCTAAATTTATTCATGAATTTAAAATATATATGAAATTTCGAAGGTTTGACTGATATACTTTACGAGGCATGGTCAGTGCTAAATCGAACAGGCTTATTAGTCAAAGTTTGCAAATTGCATAACAAGCTTGAATGCGAAGAAATAATTCTGGAAGAAATGGTGGCTTCCGATCTGTGTCCGGTGTGTGTGTGTGTGTGTGTGTGTGTGTGTGTGTGTGTGTGTGATGGTGAATTGCTGACGTTTCTTTCTACCAATCATGCATATTGGGAATTAATGGCTTTTGGTTGTCAGTGTGTTGAGTATGTATACTTAAAACTTAAGAAAGAACAATGAGGAAAAAAATAGTGGTTGCCTTGGGAGAATAGCTTTTGATATTTTGAAGCATATCATGGATGTGATGCAAGAGAATCTTGAGAAACATAAAAGGAACATAAGAAAAGCAAAGTGATCGTCAAGCATATGTGCCAGAGCCACCCCTACAAAAAGACCACCTTTTTCTTAAGCCGTGCAAAGATACCATGTCCAATGATATGAATTACAGGCTAGTATTATTATCAAGAACCCTGATCCAAAATCAGAAAAAATAGATCATGGAGCTTTCATATACGAATATATATCTGCATGGAGACAGGAATGTGGGGGGGGTTGCTTGCTTCCATGGATGTCCCATCCATATATGTAGCTAGGATTTATTCCACCATTATTTTTATAGCTAGGGTGACCTGATTAAATAACAGTTATCTGATCAGGTTTATCAAGTAAATGTGAGGGATTGGATGTTAACTTTTATCGATCTATATTAGTCATTGAAGCCGCCACTTAACATTGTTCTATACAGTTAATGACAGTACTCGACAGACAGTAATATCTTTCTCTCTCTCTTTCTTCTCAAAACATTTCAGAATCGATTTTTTTAAAATAAAAAACTGTTCTATGCATCATCTGACATCAATCTCTGCCTATGTTTGAAGGAGTTAACCAAGTTATTGCATATTATTACCCACCTTACGGAACATATCAAATTGCAGAGGGTAGGAACAGGTGAAAGTGACTTGATGTCGAGTTCACATTTTCCTTGAGAACTTTACCATGTTTGCATGCACTTTTTCTAATGATTTGGGTTGAAAAATAAAAATGTTTGTTTGTGGTCCGAAAACATCTCTAATTGAGTTTTGACAAAACAAACCAGCAAAGGTTGTGTATCAAAGAATGTAGAGGCAAAAGTAGTTTACTTGCCATTGTTTTTCATACCCCACTTGTACTCAACCACCAATGAAACTCCTTCTACGAGAGAATCATGCACCACCTGATAGCTCCTTCATTGATCTTTTGCGGGTCCCACAAATTAATAGCTCTTACTTTTAACCTAGATTCCATGCTTCACAAACCATTCTTTGTGATGGTTCCACCGATCCCTCAAGTGCTTGTCTCTTCCCTTTTCTGTCCGCGTCAAGACCGCCTTTCCGCTCTTTATATTTTTGGCTTCTTTACTCCGCTGCTTCTCGCTTAAATGCCCGAGCCCCCTCATTGGATCCCACAACAAAAACTTGAAGAGCAAAACACTTGTGTCCTCACCCAACCCTCCCTCTCCTACCTGCCCTTTTTTTTGGCACTTGGCATCTTCTCTTCTCCTGCATATTTGGTTGCCTAAAATGACTGGGAAAGGGACCCAAAGCAGCCCAATTGGAAGCCCCTCGTCTGAGAACATCTCAGACAGCTCTTCCAAGTTAGAGCAAGACCGATTCCTCCCCATCGCCAACGTAAGCCGGATCATGAAAAAATCCCTCCCGGCAAATGCAAAAATATCCAAAGAAGCCAAGGAAACTGTCCAAGAGTGTGTCTCTGAGTTCATAAGTTTCATCACTGGCGAAGCATCCGACAAGTGTCAACGAGAGAAGAGGAAGACTATAAACGGTGATGATCTTTTGTGGGCTATGACCACACTAGGGTTTGAAAATTATGTTGGGTCCTTGAAGGTTTATCTCAACAAGTATAGAGAGACCGAGGGAGAGAAAAATTCCATGGCTAGACAAGAAGACCAGTTGTCCCCCACCAACCATGGCACTGTCGGTACTCATGAAACTAACAAAGTCAATGGTACTCTTACTGATCCGTCAACTGAGATGGGTCTTCAAAGTTTTAACAATGGACTCTACTCACTTGGCACAGAAGTTACAGCCAAGAGCTATGGGGAAAACACAAGGCTCCTTGGCTATCAAGAGAATTTTATGGCTGGTGATTTCAACATGAATAGGATAGGCGAAAACGGAGACAGGAATTGCGATAGAGCTAGGGCAGCTCAGCTTTATCATGGGGTTCGGTGGTAGAGATATACTGATCTTATATATTTATATAAGCTTATCTCTTACTTTGTTAGATCAATTAACTATCTACATCTACATGTCCACATATATGAAGTTATTGCAGATTGTGCTCTGAAAGTATGAACATCGTAGAGCTTAGAATAATCCCCATGAAATCTTATGCCTGTTCATTTAATATATATATACACACACACACACAGTTCAATCACTACAATCTACAACTGTGAACGTAAAGGAAAATATTATACTTGTGGTAAGTGGTAACTTTCTTTTTATTGATGAATAATTGATATATATTACAGATTCATTCACAGAAACAATCGTTACCCATATATATGACTGCCTCTAAAAACTCATCAAAGATGTTCGGCTATGCATACTATACAGAAGAAAAATCGACCTGGAGAATAAGACCTCTTAGTATAGATTAATTATTTCTAAACTCAAGCGATTACACAAGCAAGAGGTGGAAGGCACTGTGAACTCTGCACGGCTGTCATTCCTACACAGAGCTTGTGATTTTAGAACTGAAGTAGTCTATCTTCTCAGTATTCCAAACACAGAACATCAGCCCAAGAATGAAGCTGAAAACCAAGGTGTAAGGATTTTGCAGTCAAGTAAAGCGGTGCGTGGTGCGTGCAAAGGAGACTGATAAAGTAAAAAATGTCAATATCAATCCCAAACCAGCTGAGCCAGCAAGTCAAACCTCAAAGAGAAGTAGTGCACCACAGAAATACGAAGCAAAAGCCGAAGCTGTCATTACATAGGTGGGAATTGAGCCCCTATCCCCAAATGCTTGAGTCCAACTACATCTCGTCAAAGGATAACAATAGCATCATCCTAAATATTCCAAAATAAATCCGAGGTAGAGTCAATGATCCAATGAGACCTCAGAAGCAAGCACAAAATGAATTGGAAACGGGATTCTAGATGTCAAAACAAGAATTAATTAATCAAATGTCAAAATCCTGTTATAATGGATGGTCTTCTCATGGCCACGCGAATACTCTCAAAAACAGCGTCACTTGCCTCCTAGTGAGGGCTTCCAGTTCCAGAGCTATCCAGTAGTGTAGTAGACAGTAGCTTTTTTAACTCGAGAGAAAAGCACATGAATTAACGGTTACTGTGAATGTTAGGAATCACTTTGATCACCACAACAAGTTTAGGGCTATATTGCCACCTCGAAACATGGGGTTGTGGACTCTTGGGAGGCTAGATTCTCCACAGGGAGATTCCAGCTCAACCGGGAGTCCTGGTGCCAGGGTGGATTGATAAACCCCAAACTGAGACTGGGAGCTATCGATAATTCTCTTTAAAAAAAAATTATTTCATCCGCAGTAGTTCGTTTCTCCAGTTCTTTTTTATTTAATGAGGGCATCACCAAAAGAGGCTGAAAAGTAGCTTTTAAAACACTCCTATAATGCTGTTGATTCATGATCACATGAATTCCACCATATAAACACCATAAAATACAAGAAATGCTCTTAATTTAGACCACATGGTGTGATTGCATTAACCAGACACTGGAGGACCGGCATGAAGCTGTCTATTTCTGTGTTTTTCTCTCTTTCACGGATTTCTCAAAGGGTGCCTTCCAGCTCTAGTGATTTCTCAAAAAAGGGCATGAAGCCGTGTGGTCAGGAGGCAATTGTGTTAACTCTGATAGCATTAGCAAACCAGTGAGATTTTCCTGACAACCAACACTGAGATGCCCGTTTCGTCATTAAATCAGCGCACCTCCCATAAGGGAAGCCCTCGTAACTAAAGAAGAGAAACATCCTTGTAAAAGCTTATCAACAGGATAAGATGGGCATTGGATCTTTTATGCTTTCCGCCAAAAAAATAACAAAGGGGTGCAATTGTGCTTTGCTTTCAAAGCAAGACACAAAACTGTTGAAAAAAGCAACAAGGGGCTTGATAATGGTACTCCATCAATTTACAACAGCAAAATATAAATTATTGAATTTGCCGTTGTGAATAGGTGGAATGGTATATCATCACCCACAAATAAAGAGTTTATTGGGCATGCATTGTTTTCTTAGGTAAAAGTACAGCCTTTTTTAAAAGCAAAACCATCAATTACCGATTAGGCATTTAATTTTAACAAGAACACAAAAGGTAATGATAGAAAATGAAAAGAGGAATATTCTATCATTGCCAAAACAAAATGGTAAAACAGACGCTGGGAATTGACAAAAGTAGCACATCCATGTAATAAGCAATCCTTGCTATTCTAATTCTAATACAAAGCAATGACAGTTTTCCCAGGCTCGTTCCTGGGAACAAATAACATTAACAAGAAGCAAGATCGGTGAAATGATGAAATGGATTCCACTACAGCATGAGTTCCATCTGTTGAATGAAACACACACACACACACAGTGTTTGTTACTTCTATAATTAACTCGACAAACCAAAAGAGAAGAAATGCTTGTGCACTTTTTATTCAGCCCCCATGTGCCAACATATATTCCACATTCACTTCTTCATTCTTTTGTTGTATTAGCAGTCAAGTGATGTACCTTCAAATGCAAACGTTATCTCTCCTGAATAACCTCAAATATCAAATCAATTCCAGTAACCATAGTGGTCCCTGGCATCTAAAATATGCATTTCTCTTCAAGAAATTACCTTCCAAGTGTACTCTATTCAGTGACTCTCCGATGACACCATGAATCAATTGCAAGAAATCCCCAAAACTCAAATGAAACAACTACATCAGAAGTCCAAACTTCCACATTGTTTGCCCTCAATATTATTTGTTCCATTACTTTGTTTCACATCCTTCCTATGGTTGTTATCTAGGCCTCGACTTCGTCCAATTCCCAGCTTAGGCAAACCCTTATTCAGTCCTTCAAGCAGAACACAGGCTTTACACCATTTCTGTGCATGGAACATCACCATGAAACAAAATATTTGTAGCAGTTTAGAAGCACGGCTAAACATTCTAGGCACTAGCAGAAAAGGAGTTCATATATATTAGATGAAAGGTTTTTATCTATGGTCCTGAAATAATAACTTTGGGATCAATACCTTATTAATATAGAATTGCTATGTGTCAGATAAACCTGCTATATCAGGTTAATACTACTGGTTTAAATCATATGCTAGAAAACAATTGCAAACTTTGGATGATTGGTTTATCAATTTACTAGTAACCGAGTAAGTTTTAATTTCATGGTGGATAATTCATTTGTTTCAATCTATGGGTTTTATTGCTTTTCAGGATAATCTCTGAAAATTTTAAATCGGGACTACCCTACATGAAATGCATCACATCTACAACATTCAGTCTATCAGATGAGTTGTTCCACCAAACTCATGCCAGATACTAATCCAATCTGAACTCCATGCTTATCTCGCTTAAAAGCAAAAGAAACACTCACCTGGCTTGAAATGTAACCACATCGTTCACATGTCCCCTGCTCCGGCATTTTCGTAGAAGTGGAAATTCTAAAATCTTCCCCTGATTTGATAATGTCAAGTATCGCCCTTGGTCTGCATCAGTAATCAACCAATAATTAATAGGTTAACAAAACGAGAGATAGAAGAAGATCACCACCAAATTTTTTGAGCATACAGTTTCTACTTGCATGTGGTAGAAAATGCAACAACAAGATCATTAATCAACCAATAATTGATAGGGTAACACAAAGAGAGATATAAGAGGAAAATCACCAAATTTTTGGAGCATACAGTTTCTGCTTGCATATAGTAGCAAATGCAACAAGAAGATCATTAATCCATGGGCATATTTATACTTCTAACATCCCCGCCCCCCTCCCAACACAAAAAAAGTAAGAAGAGGAAGAAAAAGAAATTTCACAAAAATAGAAAATAGAATCCTGTTTCAATGACGCTGATAAGGGAGAATAAAGAGAATAGTAAACCTCATCCTCTCCAAATCTTTGATGAACTCACGAGCAAAACCACGATATGCATTAGGTGAATATATGCCTGCAACAAAATACTCTGTGAATAGAGGCAGACAAGCTCAATAGCTTATATAAAATCCAATTGATAGACACAAACTTCAGACACCAAGTCCCAACATCCCGCAGAAGACATGAAGGAAAAATAATGAAACAAAACAAAAGCAAGTTACAACCAAGGAAAAAGGGGGAAAGGGTAGTACATTCAGTGGAGAAGTAGTCCAGCCTCTTGAAATAAGCATACGTGAGCATCTTGTTAAGGTTCTCAACTATCACCACTAAGAAACAGATAGCAATGAAATACAATAAGCAATAAAGAATCTCCATGGGAACTTAACACCATAACCATAAGGATATATAACAATCTCCTTCTCATAGGTGTACTTAAATGGCTTGCATCTTGGAATTGGTCCATCCTCCCCAGTGGTTATTGAAGTGCATCTACTCAATCTGCAAGGAAAGTTAAATGTACTCAAGTAACCAAACAATCAGAGGAAGATAAGAAGAAAAAAGATCCTCCAACCAGAATGCATTACCTAGCAATATCCCCTCGCAATATATTCAAGAGTACAGTTTCGGCAATATCGTCTGCATTATGTCCAGTAACCAGCTTGTCTACTTTCAACAATGCAGCACCACGATCAAGGGCCTTGAAGACAAAGAAATAAACCAACCCCATCAAATACATAAATCTTATTCTTCACATGAAAATATCAATATCAAACTGCATGCTAAAACTTTTCGCTACGATCTAATATCTAGCGTGGTTTCAAATACCATTTGAGGCATAAGTTTCAGTTCAAAAAAATTCTTTTTTAAGCATGAACTAAAGCATTCTATTTCTCAATTGACTGAAGTAAAATAAGTGATGCATGAATAAAGCAGTTTAAGAATGACATAAATCAGGCTGTATGAAGCATTAATTGCTTGCCTTGACTAACAACCCAATCAGTGACTTGAACTCTGAACTTAGTTTGGAATAAAAGCAGGGTGTTTCCAACATCATTATTATGAATTTAAGTAATTGTACATCTATTATTGTCAAAGTTGCTTTAGTGTTACCTTTTTCTACACTCAATTATTAATTCTTTTTTTTTCTTTTTTCAGGAGGATGCCCTAAAACATGTCATTCAGGCACCAGATAATCATTTGCAGACATCTATTTATGGGCCTAATGACATATCTTCTAGATACAGAGCAAAAACAGAAAGCATCAGGAGCGTTGGGGAAACAAAGAGGGATATAAATACCTGCCTACGAAAAACACCACAAAATGTACAATTGTTCTTTAAACCAATCATCTTCACTATCTCATCCATCGTCCATCCATACAAATCCTTGTAGGAAACAATCTTTAACGGCAGCCCATACTAAGAAAAATAACAACAACCATTACATTTGGATTCAAAATTAGCATACCCTTGCAAAAATCGAATCACCCGCGCATTCTAATCCAAATCAAACAACAAAGGCTAAAGCTTAGCTACCTGAATTTCATTTCTTTTAACCGTCTCAAGGGAGTCATCCCTATATCCAGTAATGCCTTCATCAACAGACAAGAGGAAGAGATCCAGCCCATAATTGTGTCGGCGATTCAACTCGGATAAAACATAAGCAAGCACTGTCGAATCTGCAGCAAGCAAACAAAACAAAATCACAAAATGAATAAACAAGCAACCAACATAACCAAAAAAGTGTCTTTTTTTTATTGCATGTAACCTTTTCCACCGGAGGCACCGATAGCAATCCGCTCACCGGGCTTAAACAGCTGGTTTTTCACAATCACCTGATGAATTTCTTCCTCAAATACCTCGTAGAAACACTCCCTGCATATCTTTTTTTTTATTTTAATTCAACCACAAAAGACACAATAGCAAGTTCAACTATCAGTACTTGTAAGTTAGGGCTAAAAATAGTTAATTTAAAAAAAATTTAAAAAAATGAATTTACCTGCTCTAGGGTTTTAGGTCTTTTGAGGGCAGCCCTTCTTTGGTTACAAAGGTAACACAGGCGACCCGCAGCTTTCTTGTGATTTTCCGCCATAAATAACTCTTGCTAGTAACAAAATTGAAAACCTTCTTTATTCAAACTTCGCTTGAGGAGGAAAAAAAAAGATTACCTCTTGAAGCAAGCTGTGATTTTATTTTATTTTTTTCAATGCTTCCAGGGAATTCTGAAGCTTCTATGAATTTTGAGCCAAAATCAAATTGAATATCACAAATTAAACGAGGAAAAATTTAAATTAAATGATTTCGGGCGACGCGGTGAGAATACATATATAGCAATGCACGAGGGCACTTGGCGAGCTCATCGAGAACTACTGGACCTGCCTGGGACTGGGTGTACAAGCACGCTTGATCCAATAATATAAAAGCCCACGCGCGTGGGCTTTCGTTTCTTTTGTTTTTTTTTTATCTAAGCCTCGACACTTATTTTTAAAAACAAAAAGAAAAAAAATAAGACAGACTGTATAGTTTACTAGAATTCAGTTCCTAGAAAATCAAGGGGTTTTTTAGCTAAAAAAGTCATTTTTACTTTAAAATATCCAATGAATAATTTTAAAATATCAAAAAAGTAATTTATCAACCCAAAAAAACTCTAAAAATAAAAAATCAAAACAGAAAAGAATTTCTCTCTCACCCATAATCTACTTTTTCATGCAAAATGAAAATTCAAAACATCTCAATAAAATTCTCTTATTGAATTCAACTTATTAATACCAGAATCAGTTTTTTTATGTTAAAATGCAGTCAAACCTTTCACCTTCTCTCTTTTTTATCATTTTTAGACAACTTTATATCCTCTTTCAAGTTCAAGAAATGGAATATTAAGAAAATAAGGTTTTGAATCAAAGTTAAAATTGCAAAAAAAA
>Ga0325410_1003529_pt1 | contig 17677 bp, 15 predicted proteins | sample PopdelMetagenome_16_FD_206182 | JGI IMG/M metagenome (GOLD analysis project Ga0325410, IMG submission 206182) | Populus deltoides microbial communities from Bellville, Georgia, United States - Xylem-PdIQD-R3 | ecosystem: Host-associated > Plants > Phyllosphere > Stem > Wood/Secondary xylem...
AGTCAGTTTTTGCTACCTTAGATGCAGTTAAAAAATAAAAACAATGTGGTTTTAGCACAAACAAATTGATGTGTTTTTTATAGAATTTTATCCGGGTTGATTAGATCACGAGCTGGTTTGAGTTTTTAACTAAATTATATAAAATTAATTATTTTTTTAATTTTTTTCTTAAGCTTATATCAATTTAAATTTTAGGTTCGAGATCTTATGTCTGTGTTTCGTAACAAGAACAATTATTTTAAACATGTTTGCTCATTCATGTTCTGATCACTAAACTCATGGTGACTGGTTAAATAAATTAATAAATGATGTCAGTAATATTGATAATTTATATATATATTTTTTATTTTATGATAAATTGTATTTATAAATTATTTTGTATACTCGTAGTCGTGGGTTATTTTTTTTCTAGATAATCTTAAAATCACATAAAGTATATTTTACAATAAAGTCTGACATTTGAAATTAATTTTTGTAGACTATACTAGGTAATAGTACATTTCTTAATTAATAAAGAAATACCCAGGTAATACTTTTGTGTCGACTTTACTATTTTGAATACACCAGTTTTTATGTTTGATAAAAAAAAAAAAAAGTTGGTGTTGACTGGGAAGTCTATGACAGGCTTCGTAAATCAACTTGGTGATTAAAAACTTGTCCGGATTAATTATTAATTGTGTTTGATTAGTTCAATTTCTTATTTAGTTTCATTAATATTTGTATCAAAATTTCTCGTACAATCTTGCAATTAAAATCAAGTTTAACATTTATAATTTCAACCCTTACTTACAGAGAAAAATAATTATTCTATGTTACAATTTTATTTTTCATGAAATAAATTAATATAATCAAGATTTATAAATACAATCATAAAATAAAAAAAAAACTGATTTTATTTTACACAAGTTCCTTCAAAATTATATAAGTAGACAACATAAAGCCCTGGTCGGTCCAACCCCCTCTCCACGTATTTTTCTCATGTTACTCACATTACTATATTGCTTAACATAATCATCTCTTCTCATGTTTATTAATTTAAATATTAAAAGTTCTTCATTTTAATAAAAAAAATTATTTTTGCAAAAAAATATGAAGTCAAACCGTTATCTCACCGGCTAATTGTAAAGTCACTTTACTAGATAATTATAAAAGGTTAGATTTAATTATATTTATTAATTTATATTTTACATATTTATTATCATTTTTTCTTATTTTTGTTTTTTAATAATTTTTTAGTTTTTCTTTATACTTTTTTCTGGAAAAAAATTATTTATCATTCTCTACACTTGTAATTTCTATCATCCACACACTTGACTTATTTGTACTAATTTTTATTTTTGTTTATTTTTGTAATTTATTTTTATATTTTCTTATGCTTATTTTTGGAAATTTTTTTATATAAAATTAAAAGTAAATAGTGTTTTATCTTAGTAATTGCAATATTATTTTATTTTTTTATTATATTAAAAATTAATCTAAGATATAATTATATGTAAGTATTAATTTTTTAATTTATTATAATAAAATAAGTATAAAAAAAATCTAATCTTAGATTGTTTTAGAAAAATAACAGATTAAAAAAGATTGTATATTTATTTTTTATTAAAAAAATATTATCTGATTCAGGAGGGAACATGTGTTAAATAGCTAGTACAAAACAGAGCAGGTCAGTCCACTAACGTCTCTTCACCGCCGTTTATTTCACTCTCTCTCTCTCCCCACTCTTCTCTCTTCTTAAATAAATTCTGTGCTATGTTTTAACTCACTTCCTTTCAGTTCACGTCAAACGAATGCTGCCCTCTTCTCTATCGCTTACAATGACAGCAGAGAGCATCAAGACTCTTGGACTTAGCTAGTGTCCTTGACACTCTTAGTTCTTGTTTTCCTGCTAGTTTATATAAAAAAAAACAACGAAAGAAATGAAACTACCAGGGGGTTTTGAGCACTGTTTGGCAATGGCTGTGGTGCTTTTACTATTTCTGTTTCCGCTTGTTTCACCACTTAATGATGAGGGTACTACATTTTCTTCGTTTGCTGGGTTTATCAGGATTTTTGTTGTGTTTTGGAAAAAAAAATTAGCTTCTCTTCTCGCCTTTTCTATCTCTGGTGTCCTTAAAAACGGTGTTTAACATTGTTGAAAATGCTGTTTTATCGTTGTTAAAGATGGTACTAGAATTCTGTTTTATTTGTTAAGTATGCAGTGCTTCTTCTGTTTACTCCTGTTTCACTACACTTAACAACTAGGGTACTCTTCTTTCTTACAGACCTTTTCTTGTTTAATGGGTTTATCGGGATTTTCTGTGTTTTTCTGTTTGTTTTGGATAAACTTTCAGCTTCTCTTTTTGCCATTTCTATCTTTGGGCTCCTTAAAAGTGGTGTTTTTCACTGTTGAAGATGTAGTTTTTAGCTGTAGCCTATAAAATGGTACTAGAATTCTGTTTTATTGTGTTTGTAAGTCAAGGAGAGGGGAAAATACTGTGAGAGAACCCCGAGAAAGTTTAGGGTTTTTAAAGATTTTCTCTTGTTTGACTTTTGTTTAATAAATTATTCTGCCTGATCAAAAAGCTTGGAAAGTCATTTTTTTTAATAGTTTTAAAAGTTTCTTGTATTGAAAGAGAGGGATTGAAATGAGGTTTTGTTGCAGGGAAAGCTTTGATGTCTATAAAGGAATCTTTCAGCAATGTTGTTAATGTGCTTGTTGACTGGGATGATGTGCACTATGAAGATTTCTGTTCTTGGCGCGGTGTGTTTTGTGACAATGACAGCTTCTCTGTTATTTCTCTGTAAGCCCTTTGAAGGCAGTCATTTTCTTTACCTGTTGAGTCTGCAATGCTTTGCAAATTTGGTTTTTATTAACTTGCTGGTGTGTGTTTTCTGTGAAGTAACCTGTCAAATTTGAACCTTGGTGGTGAAATTTCTCCTGCCATTGGAGATTTGAGGAACTTGCAATCCATGTATGCTGCTTCTCTTTTCACCAAATTTTTTCGCAATACTAGTTCTATGGGACCTCTTTTGTTCTTTTTGGAGTATTTTGATGGTGCTTTTTTTCTGTTTTTTTTGTTGAAAATTGCAGAGACTTCCAAGGGAATATGTTGACTGGTCAAATCCCAGAAGAGATTGGCAATTGTGCTTCTTTATACCATCTGTAATATTCTGCTGTCTTCTGTTTGTCTGATAAAATTTGATTTTTTGCTGGTTTTTGATTTTTTACTGTATTGATGTTAACATGTGGTTTGCATTGTGGAATCCAGGGATCTTTCTGGTAACTTGCTTTATGGTGACATTCCCTTTTCTCTATCAAAGTTGAAGCAACTTGATACCTTGTGAGTAAACTCTTTTTTTAGTTTCATTCACTTTGCTTCAATTGGGATTTTTATAATTTTCATGATTGAGTAATTTTGTCCTGAAATGTAGAAATTTGAAGAACAACCAGCTTACTGGTCCTATCCCTTCAACTTTAACCCAAATTCCGAATCTGAAAACACTGTGAGTCCTTATAGTTAATGAAGTTGTGGTTTGGTGTTTATGAATTTCTAAATTCTTCTTATTGGTACTGATACTATTCAATTGGTGCTTGTTTTCCTGTTCAGTGACCTTGCTAAAAACCAGCTGACTGGTGAGATACCAAGATTGATCTACTGGAATGAAGTCTTACAATACCTGTGAGTATTTCAGTTATTGGCAAGGTTAAGAACCCGTTAGTTGTTCTTTGGATTTGTTGATTGAACCTTTATCTCAATGTGTTTCTCAGTGGATTACGCGGCAATTTGTTGACTGGAACATTGTCAGAAGATATCTGTCAGTTGACTGGCTTGTGGTATTTGTAAGTATTTGATCTATCTGATTGTGTTCCTGGTGAGCTGTTTGTTTACTTAATTTTCAGTTATTTGGGACTCAAATTTATTTATTCTCCTTTCCAGTGATGTGAGAGACAATAAACTAACTGGCACCATCCCCAGTAGCATTGGAAACTGTACTAGCTTTGAGATACTGTAGGTTTGGCTGCACAGACTAATTTTAAGTTATTCACGAGTTTTTATGATGTATTAACTTTTACTTTGATAATTACAGGGATATATCATACAATCAGTTTACAGGGGAGATACCATACAATATTGGCTTCTTGCAAGTTGCAACGCTGTATGTGTTTGATTTTGTATCTAACTTGTTATAAACCCTTTCTAAATGATTATAAGCAAAATGAGGCATCATTTGGGAGTGTGGTTGGACTGTACCTTTTCCAATTCTTGATTTCTCTTAAAAAGCTTCAAATTAATATTTTTTAGTGTTTTTTTTATTGTTTTGATGTAAAAAATAAATTAAATAAATAAAAAAACATTATTTTGATGTATTTTCAAGTGAAAATTACTTTAAAAAATATCCCGCACCACAATCCCAAATACCACTCGTATAGGTTTTTTGCTGTGTTTTTGGCAATATCAAAACAAGTAATTGTGCATCTTTATTTTAGGTCTCTTCAAGGGAATAATCTCACTGGGAGGATTCCAGAGGTTATTGGTTTAATGCAGGCCCTTGCTGTTCTGTAAGTGTGAAATTTAAAATCTTGAAGGTTTATTTTACAGCATCATGATCTGTGGTGTGGACTTGTTACTTTTCTTTTGTTGTAGGGATTTGAGTGACAATGAGCTAGTTGGACCAATTCCCGCAATACTTGGCAATTTGTCATACACTGGGAAACTGTGAGTTCATAGTGTTATTATTACTTTTTTATGAACAGTGGAAAATGTGAGTTCTATTTCGTAACAGATGAAGCTTGCTACTGGCTCTTTCTGTGGTTATATCAATTGTTCTTTGAATGCGCACCAGGTATCTTCATGGCAACAAGCTCACTGGACCAATTCCCCCAGAACTTGGAAATATGTCAAAGCTAAGCTATTTGTAAGATTCCTCATGATTTCAAGGTTTCCAAATGTGTCTGATTATATGCATGCATATTTTATTTTATTCGGTAACTGACCAGAGCATTTTTTTTAGGCAATTGAATGACAACCAACTGGTTGGCAGCATTCCTCCTGAACTTGGGAAGCTGGAACAGTTGTTTGAATTGTGAGTTTCCTGTGATTAAATGCTTTCTACGTTCTCTTTTAAACGTTATTTACTGAATTTCTGTTTTTTGGATCAGGAACCTTGCTAACAACCATCTTGAAGGGCCCATTCCACACAACATCAGTTTTTGCAGGGCTTTGAACCAATTGTAGGATTTCCTGTGTCCAGGCTGTTTGCAACTATTTGAACAGTGTCTTATGTTTCTAATGTGAGCTTTACCAACCAACTGGTTTTGTCTTACTTTTGTAGCAACGTGCATGGTAATCACTTGAGTGGAATCATACCTTCAGGTTTCAAGGATCTTGAGAGCTTGACTTACTTGTGAGTTCTGGAGGCCATAGTTGGAAAGTTCTTCATATTTGTAGTTTCATTTTGCACTTATGTCCTGTCATTTAACTAAAATGTCTTGAATCTTCAGAAATCTCTCATCAAACGACTTCAAAGGCAGTGTTCCTGTTGAGCTGGGACGCATAATCAATTTGGATACATTGTAACTGTCCTCCTAACACTGTATATTTTGAGATTAATCTATTGTAACACTTAGTTTTGGAGAACTTTTAAACTGTAATGCACCGGTCTTATGGATCTCAATGTTTTCAGGGATCTCTCCAGCAACAACTTTTCGGGGCCCATTCCAGCTTTGATTGGTGACCTGGAGCACCTTCTCACCTTGTATGTCTGTCGGGAAGTGCAATTTTTCTTTGAATTTAATTGTATCCAAGAACTTGCTAATCTACTTTCTGATGTGTACGCCAGGAATTTGAGCAGGAATCATCTTCATGGACGGTTGCCTGCTGAATTTGGGAATCTAAGAAGTATACAAATTATGTAAGCTTCTTACAAACTGTTCTTTTTACCCTCGGATAAAGTTTATCTGCCCCCATTCCTGATTGTACGTAATCATATCTTCCCCCAGTGATTTGTCTTTCAACAACGTGACTGGTAGCATTCCAGTGGAATTGGATCAGCTGCAAAACATTGTTTCTCTGTAAGTTCAAAGCCCAGACAATGTCTCCGCTGTACTCCTTTTGACCTTCATAAATTTTTACCACGTGCTAATTTGTTGATGGATGGCAGGATCCTGAACAACAATGACTTGCGAGGAGAAATCCCTGAGCTTACCAATTGTTTCAGCCTTGCCAATTTGTAAGCTGTTTTATTTGGTTCTTTTCAATGTTTCATTCTTAATAGCTATAGAATGCTGCTGTAAAATGACTTTTTACGTGTTAGGAATTTCTCATACAACAATTTATCAGGAATTGTGCCACCTATTAGAAACTTGACACGGTTTCCACCAGACAGGTACGGGGAGAATAATAGTTTTGTTTCTTTAAAAGCGCTTAAAATGAAAATTGCAGACAGTTTACTATAGAAATTCCTTGTAATCTTTTGTACTACCTTGCCAGCTTTATTGGAAATCCTTTGTTGTGTGGCAACCGGTTGGGATCAATATGTGGCCCCTATGTCCCAAAGTCTAAAGGTGACCCCTCATCCGCTACATGTTCTTTTGAACGCTTGTTTTTGTTATTGACATGGTCAACTCTAACAAAGAAGGTTATGAGGAGGTTTTGAGTGTTATCTTGAACTTGTCTGTTTACCTTCTGCTGTTTCAGTAATCTTCTCTAGAGCAGCAGTTGTCTGTATCACGCTGGGATTCATAACATTATTGTCCATGATTATAGTTGCGATCTACAAATCCAACCAACAGAAACAATTGACGAAGGGATCCAACAAAACTGTACAAGGCATGCATTTTACTTGATAATTGTTCTTTTTATGTTTCCTGTTTTGCTTCTCTTTCCCAAATACTCATGTTTGGTTTATTTCTTGCCAGGTCCTCCAAAACTTGTGGTTCTTCACATGGACATGGCTATTCACACCTTTGATGACATAATGAGGAACACAGAGAATTTAAGTGAGAAGTATATTATAGGTTATGGTGCTTCTAGCACAGTATACAAGTGTGTACTGAAAAATTCCCGGCCACTTGCAATTAAGCGACTCTACAATCAGTATCCATGCAACTTGCACGAGTTTGAAACTGAACTTGAGACCATTGGCAGCATCAGACACCGAAATATAGTCAGCTTACATGGTTATGCACTGTCTCCTCGAGGAAACCTTCTCTTTTATGACTATATGGAGAATGGTTCTCTGTGGGATCTTCTTCATGGTTAGTGAACTAAACTTTCCCATCTGTTACCTTGTGTCCTCTTATCTGGTTATCATGTTCAATGTAGTTTCTTGTTTATTTTTATTGTCTGCCAAACCTCCTAACCATACGTATTATATTGCTAATGTTTTTTTGTTGATATCAATGGCAGGACCATCCAAAAAGGTAAAGCTTGACTGGGAAACACGCTTGAAAGTAGCAGTTGGAGCTGCTCAAGGACTTGCTTATCTTCACCATGATTGCAGCCCTCGAATCATCCACAGGGATGTGAAGTCCTCAAATATCTTGCTGGATGAGAATTTCGAAGCTCACTTGTCTGATTTTGGAATTGCTAAATGCATCCCAACCACAAAAACTCATGCCTCAACTTTTGTTATGGGGACTATTGGCTACATTGATCCAGAGTATGCCCGCACATCTCGGCTAACTGAAAAATCAGATGTTTATAGCTTTGGCATTGTCCTCTTGGAGCTTCTTACTGGGAAGAAGGCTGTGGATAACGAGTCAAATTTACAGCAGCTGGTATGTATCTCAAAATATATGCTCATAAACATTTGATTGCTTATGATGGTGCTCAACATGGATAGGTGGCGCAACATGGAATCCAATTTAGTTGTTTTAAGCCTTCAACTGTTCATTTTCCTGAAGATAACTTCTACCTTTGTCATCTGTTTTGTTTCAGATTTTATCGAGGGCTGATGATAACACTGTAATGGAAGCTGTTGACCCAGAAGTTTCTGTTACCTGCATGGATTTGACCCAAGTAAAGAAGAGTTTCCAGCTAGCACTATTGTGCACCAAGCGCCATCCCTCAGAGAGACCAACCATGCAGGATGTGTCCAGGGTCTTAGTGTCATTTGTTCCCGCTCTTACAAAAGCTTCTCTTCTTCCAAAGCCTTTTGACTATGCCAAATTTGTCATGGACAAAGGACAGCAGCAGCCAACACTTCACCAGCCACAACTTCTGCAGGAAAACAACTCTTCTGATGCACATTGGTTCATGAGGTTCAAAGAAGTTGTGTCAAAGAATACTCTCTAAGTCGCTGACCCCAATGCACCCTGGGAAAATTCAGCGATAAAAATTACCAAATTTTTGGCCCAAATGGGTTGTTTAAACTGCCCCCTTGTATAGATTTTCAACATCTAGGAATGTTTCGGCATGTTTTTGCTAATATTAAAGCTCAATTGCTTTTACAGTACAAGGGATTAAAAATCCCTTTCGGATAGCCTGCTATTGTAAAACTTTTTATACAAGTAGCTCTACTAACTCTAATTTATTTGGGTGTCAGTCTAGACCGTTTGGTGCAAGAATTGGGTTTAGCAGCTCAGTTTTCTCGTCTTCTTGAAATGCTTTTCATGGAATGGAAAGTGGAGTCGCTGAATAAAAAACCACTTGGTTAGATGAAGTTTTTATAACAAATGGTTGATCGTTAAATGATTGCGAAAAGTTGCTTATTATAGTAAAAACGTTAGCATCACGGGAGGACCATCCCTTCCACTGTACAATGGCGAAGGTGGGCTAGATGCAGGCCAAGTGGAGAAAAGGGGCTGTGAGGAAGAAAAGCAAGATGCAAGGTTCCCCTGTGAGAGACAATATGTGTTCTATATATGATGGAGCAATCATGGAGACGAGCTTGTACTTCACAGGGAACAAGATGAATGGGTCGTTCATAGGGCAATTTAAAGACCAAAGAAAAATGAATCATTCTTCCTGTCTCCTGCCTCGTTTAGTCATCTTCTTTCCCTTTTCTTCCATTTAGATTTTTCCCAACAAAAAAAACGAAGAAAGTTACCCATCGGTGAAAATCAACCGAGTCAAATTCCCCTTACGGGCACTTTCCTCTTCGGAATTTTAAAACTAAGAAATAGATGCCAAACAACCCAATGAGCAGCTGCTGGTGATATCGGTCGTGAAGTGCGAGGAGGCCCAGCAGATTGCTCGTCCAAGGTCTGTTCTTCAGGGCACTTTCCTCTTCATGTTGATATTAATTCTTTTCTTCTTCTTCTTCTTGTTTTTTTAACAATGGGTATTTCTATCTTTATTTATGAGCTATTTTCTCTATATTAGATTCTAAATTCAAGATTATATTTGTTATCATTAAAAAATATATCAGCAACATTTAATTAATTATTTCAAGATGTGTATGAAGCTGTAAACAAAAATTATTTAACCTTTCTAAATTATAGATCAAGGTTTGAATCTTATTTTATCATTAAATAGGTTGACTGGGCTAAGAACAAGTAAAAGAAAGAAAGGAAGAAAGGGAGGTATTTTAAGCCTTCCATTTCACTCCTACTACCCATCTTCCCTCCCAGCTCACGAAAGCATCTTATTTTTCTCCATGGCTCACCATCACTCATTTGCCTTCAATAATCTGTTCATAACACCAATTAAAAACACATAAATCAAAACTGAACCCTATCTACCAATTCCTAAATTGTTTAGAGAACTACCATTAAACCCTTGTCGTAAAATGAAATATTTTAATTTCAAGTTTAGTCAATTTGATTGCTGAAATCATGAAAACAATATTTTTTTTTTGTTTTTTAACGAGTTCTTTTCTTTATCTCTTGAATTTATAGATTGAAAAATAAATAAAATGAGTTTGTATGCTAAAATAAAAAAATATTTTAAAATTTAGGTGAATAATATATTTTCTCCATGTTTTACTTTGAAGTTCTCTAACATTTAATTTGATACTTTGACTATAATTCCAAACCTAATTTCATTTAATTAGATTATAACAAGTTGCTTAAAATCAATTCTTTATTATAATTGAATTCAATCATTCAATTTAAATTTAATTGAAAAATAAGTCAAATTTATATGCTTGAAAATTTTTTTATAAAAAAATAAAATTTAATTCATTTTATTTTCTATATTACCCTTTTTACTTTTATCCTTTTCATTTAAAGATCTTAAAAAAAAAAAAAAGATGTGTAGATGTTATTTTGAAAAATCTAGTTCTGATATTAATTTCTCATCTTTAGTCTAAGTATACAGGAGAGGTTGATTTTTGATTTATTTTTGTTCTAATTTTAGAAACTAAATTTCAATTGAAATTCAATTGTTTATTTTTAAAATGATTCCAGACATAAAATTTTATTAAAATTTTAAAATTAAATTTTATTTTAAAAAATCCAAATATGTTGTAAAATGGTGAAATCAAAAGGAAAAAAAAAAAAAAGCAGTCATGCTCAAATAAACATTAAAGCTAGATGAAGTTTCCCACCTGTTTAGGTATAAAAGAGTAATTACATAGCAAACACTCATTAGGCATGAAGAAGATATTGTGCAAATACAAAGCTCAAAATGCCTAAACCTAAAATCCAAACTCCAAAATTATAAGCCACCAACACAAAATCCAATCTTTCCCTCTCTCGCACTCACTCCACCACCCACACAACACAACACTCAAAAAAAAAAAAAAAAAAAAACCAGCCTTCTCTCCCTCTCCCGACAACCTCGGCGCCAAATCTTCAGGCGGGTCAACCCACCAAACCCACATGACCCAACCTCTAACACTCCACGAACAACACACCAACCCGACTCGACAAAAATCCACCGGAATGAGACTCATAGTGCCATTACAAGGCATAGTTCAAGGTAGGGGAGGCCTAATACTAGGTACCTTGATACCTTGTGCTCTTTTTTACTTCTTTCAACTTTACATTAAACGAAACCGTGGTAACAGTTCAAACACTCCATTGAATCCTCCGTCGCCGTCCAGTTCATCGCCCAACCTCGAGGAGATTCCGAGGACGTCATCCAGGTCGAGTTTTCTCGGTCGGGTGGGGTCGTTTGGTCCGGTGAGTGTATCCGGCAGGGCTAGTTTGATTGTAAGAGGGAATGATTCGCCTTATTATATTGGGTTGGAGAAGGTTTCGGATGATCCATATGAGAAAGCCCGTAACCCGGATGGGATCATTCAACTTGGATTATCAGAGAATAGAGTGAGTGAAAGACAAAGAGTTCGGTTTTTAATAAAGTTTTGTTATTTATTTATTTATTTTTAAATTTTGTTTAATTGGGTTTTTGTTTTGGTGTTTTTAGTTGTGTTTCGACTTGATAGAGAAATGGATGGTGGAGAATGTGAGGGAAGCAATGGTGGGAAGTGACGGTGAGCATTTGAGTATTAATGGGATCGCGGCGTATCAGCCATCTGATGGATTAATGGAGTTGAAAGTGGTAAAGTTTAGAGTCTTTGTTACTTTTTTTTTTTTAATGATGATTGTGACTATTTGAAAATTGGGTCGTTGTATTTAACTAACTTATATGTTTAAGTTGAAAGGTTGTCTTTTTAGTGAATGCAGAGTTAATTTTGTGTTTTTGAGAGTAACATAAAATGTGAGCTAAGGTTAAGGTTTGGAACTGAGAGTTGTATGGGAAGTTAATTTAGCTGTATTAGAAGACAACTGGTTAGCCATGTAATGGAATTGAGTCTCTGGTGTGGTTTTAGTGGTTTGTTATTCTATTTAGTTGTTTCAGTTATTTGCAGGCCGTGTCAGGTTTCATGTCTCAGGTGATGGGAAAAGTGTTTTCATTTGACCCCTCATCACAGGTGATGGAAAAAGTGGTTTCATTTGACCCCTCACAAATAGTATTGACTGCGGGTGCCACTCCTGCGATTGAGATACTATGCTTCTGCCTGGCAGACCATGGAAATGCATTTCTTATTCCAACGCCTTATTATCCCGGGTAATTTTATAGCCCCGAGTGCAACTTTTGATTATCAGTCACCAAGTGTGAAGTGAATTGTAATTTTGTATCTAAGTTTTCTTATGGAAATGTGCTCTTGGAGTTGATTAAAAGAAAACTTGCAGATTTGACAGGGATGTTAGATTGCGAACAGGAGTGGAGCTAATTCCTGTTCACTGCCGCAGCGCTGACAACTTCTTATTAAGTGTTACTGCTCTTGAACAGGCATACAACCAGGCTAGAAAACGAGGAGTAAAAGTTCGTGGGATTCTGATTTCAAATCCCTCAAATCCTGTTGGCAATATACTTCCATGGCAAACCCTCTATAACATATTAGACTTTGCCCAAGAGAAGAACATCCACATTATCTCTGATGAGATATTCGCTGGGTCTGTGTATGGAAATATGGAGTTTGTGAGCATGGCAGAAATTCTTGAGAAAGAAGAATTTGATAAGAACAGGGTTCATATAATATATGGGTTGTCAAAAGACCTCTGTCTTCCAGGATTTCGGGTTGGGGTTATCTATTCATACAATGAAAATGTTTTGGCTGCTGCCAAACGGTTAACTAGATTTTCTTCTATTTCTGCTCCAAGCCAGAGGTTGCTGATTTCAATGCTGTCAGACACTAAATTCATTGAAGAATTCATCAAGACTAACAAGCAGAGGATACAGGAATTGCATTATTCTTTTGTTGATGGTCTCAAACAACTGGGAATCCAGTGCATAGAAAGCAGTGCTGGTTTCTACTGCTGGGCTAATATGAGTGGACTAATCCCTTCTTTCGGCGAGAAAGGGGAACTTGAGCTATGGGATAAGCTTTTGAATATTGCTAAGGTCAATGTAACACCTGGTTCAGCTTGTCATTGCATAGAACCAGGGTGGTTCCGGTGTTGTTTCACTACCTTAGCTCTAGAAGATATTCCCGTGGTCATGAAACGAATCCGCAAGGTGGCATAAACTTGTAAATCTCTTAGTTGAAATTCAATGAATTTTTTGCACCCAATTTTGTTTCTTTCATGGTTGATGGTGTTGCTATGTTTGCAATCACTATTCACTGCTTTCAATGGCAGAGCAAGCAAGTCAATGGAAAATTCCAATTTGATATCTTGGGAGTTCTGGCAATTTTCAAGATTGGGTTACATTCTGAATGCTGCAAATTGTTTACATATTTGCCTGGAAGTGGAAAGCTAGAACGATCTGAAAAGGACTGATCAAAGAAATGAACTTCGGGTGGTTCATAGTGACAAATGCCCTATTTTCAGTCCTGGTTGGCGCATCTTCCTCTGCAGTCCTTCAATCATATTGATGCTAGTTCCAAAGATGCAGCATCCAAAAGCTTTCTTGTCCATAAATTTCTGCCACAGTTGCAAACAGGCAAGAGTAAAGTTATTTTAATCTTTTGTTGAAAATAACAGATCACTAGAAAATGTAACCTGTTATTTATTCAATGATATTGCAGAAGGAGATGATTTAAAGTATTTTTGTTCTTATGATTTTAATAGCTTTCACTTCTATATCCTTCTGACTTCTAGTTGTTTATCACTATCGGTGGTCTGATGTCCAACAATGGTTTTAGACTTCTTCTAGGAATAAAAGACAGTGACAGAAGAAGCAAGAATTGGACATTTACCATTGATGGATTCTGTTTTCTCATTTGAACAGCTTTTCTCTGACAACTCCTCCTTCGGCTCATCATTATCAGTTCACCAAGCGTTAGTGGTCTCCTTATCATGACACTGCTATTACGTTCATAATCAAAATCTCTGCTGTTTAGCTCCGGAGTAAAAGATTCCTTTCTGGGATGGGAAGCCTTTCCTAGAAAACCAGATTTGGGTTTATATAATGGAAAGAGACATTCCAAGAAAGCAGCCCCCTCAAGACTTGATACGCCAGTTGCATAGCTGCTTGTGCTACTATCAGTTTCAGAAGTTGGTGATGATGGGGTTTCCTGCTGGCCATTGCTATCATCTGTTGGAGACGTTGTTTGCACCGGAACAGCAGTAGAAATTGCCACCGATGAAACCATGCAATTAGCCAAGAGAGACTGTGCTGAACTAAACGAATCATCTGTCTCGAAACTGAATGATTCAAGATCTGAGTTAAACATTACTTGTTCATCTCCAAAATTCTCCTCACCAGAATCACCATCCTCTTGCTTGTGATTGTCATCACCTTGAGAGCACGTAACATGCCATGGTAAAGCAAGGAGATTTGCCTGTGGGGTTATAAATGCTGATTCTGGTGATTGTGAGAAACAGGATAGAGGTTTCCCAGGCTTTTCCTCCCAGTTGAAGGGCACTGAGGCGATGAGCTTGACAGGAGGTAGTTGAACTGGGGTAACCGAAGAAACCTCAGGTTTCCAGTCTCTTTTTGCCACTCCGGGCCTTACTTCCCAGAGAAATGGCACTGATGGTGGTTGCCTAATGTGTTTTTTCCTCGAGGAGTCTATGACTTCTAAACCAGCCATTTTGAAGTAAAAAGCTATTATCCCTTGCCCATTGCACCTTGAGCTGGCCTTGATCATGCATTTATATCGTTAAATGAAGTGGGTTAGTCGAGTTCCTATCTAAACTTTGCATGCCAACTGCACCATTCTTTTGATCAAGTAGTAGATTAGGCTTACCTACTCTCTCTACTCACTACTCTATTGGTCTCGTTGAAGTTCTGGCCGAAATAGCTCTTTGAAGTGGCCCAATTCAACAACTTAGGCCATCAATGGGCTGCCCATCATGGATAAAATAAGGATGGCATCCTCCCCACCTTTTCCTGTCCTGTCCCGTACAGGAAGGAAGTGCATATATCCGAGTCAGCCGACTTCCGTTTGTATGTTTATAAATATGTGTTTGGACACAAACTAGCCCTGCATATTCCAAAATAAAAGCAATCACAGGAAGTCTCTTCTCTCCAAGAAATCAGAATCTCTTTAGTTCAAGATGCTAACAATGACATAAAAAAAGATGGCCTCGATAAAACAGCTCAACTCCTCCTTTGTGTGCCAAGGGTTGCGGTTTCTTTGGTTCTCCAGAGAACAAAAAATCTGTGTTCAAAGTGTTACAAAGACTACCTCAAAGAAGAGGTAACCGCCAACTCTGCTAATAAACTCTCTGAACCTGTCATCGCCCCATCAGCTGATTATAAGAGCCCAGCTGTCGCTAGCGATGAAACGAGATCAACAACTAACACGGCTGCTTCGAGTTCAACTAGGAAGATTCGATGCGAATGCTGCAACAAGAAAGTTGGCTTGACAGGGTTCAATTGTCTATGCGGGAAGATCTTTTGAGGGATGCATAGACATGCTGAAGAGCACCCATGCACGTTCGATTTCAAGACTCTTGGTCGACAAAATTTAGCTAAGCAAAATCCACTTGTTGGTGGCTGATAAACTTGGTTCTAGAGCATGAAGGGATCATAAAGATTTCTTGAATCTGTCTTCTTCATGCATACAACAATGTTATATGTGATTTGTATTATCTTTACTGCTTGATTTGATAATAAAAGTACTATTATGATTTATAGTTTAAACTCACTGTAGTAAGATCAGCAACCACCAATTTTCTACTTAGCAATAATTCTGGGCTTTCTTCCAAGAGAAATGGCAATATGGCTTCTTGATTCTCTCTTTCTTGAAGGTTTAAGGATTCCTAGGATACTATTCTAATAGCATAAATACATTAATCATATTAAGAATTCCCTTCGAAAAATATAACCATGGTTAACCCTAACCCTAACCCTAACCCTAACCTCTCTTCTTCTCCTTTCCCTCTCTATGTGTGCCTCCTCATCTCAAAATATCAGTAGATTTACGTCCGAATTTCTTCAGAACTCTGCCATCTTCGCCGGATTGAGATTATAGATAGAAGTAAAGACAAGAACATTGAGTCAACTGAGATTTGTCCCTTTTTTGGAGCCAATTGAGAATTGGATAGTAGTTGGGGATACCATGTCCTGGAGTCATCTTCCTTTTTCCTAAGGAGGCACGTAACATTATGGTACATTAGTGTTTTTTTTTTCTTTATTTTTTTCTTTTTTTTATAAAAAGTAACATAATTGATAAACTCAACCTAGTAAAATAAATCTAAAATTTTACTTGGTTCGTGTTTTAAATTGAATTAATTTTATCGAATCATTCAAATCCAATTGATGTATAATATAATTAATCTAGTTAAAACCAGTATAGATAAGAGAATATTTTTTAGTTTAGATAAATATATTTTTATTATTTTTTATGGGTTTTGAATTTGATTTTTTTGTCACCATCTATCTCTATCTTCTTAGTAGACTCAATGCACCGAGTAATTATTAATATTTATTGAGCATCATAAAAATTTTCGTTTAAACTTAGCCAAGTAAACACTAAGAGTTTTTTTTTTAAATAAACTAAAAAGATATCATTTTGAATATAATAATAGAATTGGGTTGATTTAATAGTTACAAGTAAATTTAATAATAACTTGAATTTTTTTTCCAGGTTAAACTCAGACTGGATGTAACAAGCATGGCTTTAATTTTGTTTTTATGTTTAAGATAGTATAATTCACAAGTTTTGAACACATATTTTTGTTTGTAAATTCTTTTATATAAAAAATTATTTTAAATGCTATAAATTTAAGGTTCTCTCCCTCCCTCTCTCAATTTATGATATTAGATGTAAAATTTCATCACTTGAACCAAATAGTGTTTGCAACAAACAAGTTATTTAAATCCTCGTCGAAAAGGATTCTTGCTAGATATTGACTCGTAATTAACGCATGATCCGAATCCCAAAAGGGATTAAAACACGTAATTAATGATTCAAAAACCCTACCTCTATATAACACACACAAAAGGCCATATAGCAAGAAATAAAAAAATCTCCGAACTCATTCTCAAGCTGTGCGCGCGCATCATCTAATCATCAAGAAAGAATTGATGGATTCACAAGACAAGTTGACTCCTGCGTTGTGTGCCAAGGGCTGTGGCTTCTTTGGCTCTCCAGAGAACAAAAATCTTTGTTCAAAGTGTTACAAAGACTATCTCAAAGAAGAGGTAATTGCTAAGACCGCAGACAAACTCTCTGAACTTGTCATCACCCCATCATCTGATGATAAGAACCCAGCTGTTGTTTCTAATGAAACAGCCTCAACAACCACCACAACTGCATCCTCTACAACAGTGCTGAAAAATTGATGTGAATGCTGCAGCAAGAAAGTTGGTTTGACGGGGTTCAAGTGCCGCTGTGGGAAAACCTTCTGTGGGGTTCATCGATATGCCAAGGAGCACTCCTGCACCTTTGATTTCAAGACTTTTGATCGACAAATTTTGGCTAAGCAAATCCCGCTTGTTGCTGGTGATAAACTTGATGCTAGAATCTGATGCAGTCTTTAAATCTTCGATCTTCAATTAATCTTTGTAGTTTGAATATATATACAATAAAATTTATTTTTTCCATCTTGCGAACAAAGCAAACAATCTTTTTTGTTCTTTCATGAAGTGAACCTTTCCATGGGCATTCTAATTTGGGCTAACTTGGCCTGCCTTTTGACGAACTAGACAAGTTCTTTTCTAGTAGCTTGGAGAACTACTTAAATGGGCCATAAGGTCTGTCAAGAGTCTAGTTACAGCTAACCACCATGTGTTTGTTCCTGTCAAATTCTTGCACAATTTCATTAATTTCTGACTCATGTTCTGGCGAACATTGTAAAAGTACCCCAGCAATTGTTAGATGTGTCTAGCTGGCTTATCTTGGTCGGACTAAG
>Ga0325410_1003530_pt1 | contig 17674 bp, 5 predicted proteins | sample PopdelMetagenome_16_FD_206182 | JGI IMG/M metagenome (GOLD analysis project Ga0325410, IMG submission 206182) | Populus deltoides microbial communities from Bellville, Georgia, United States - Xylem-PdIQD-R3 | ecosystem: Host-associated > Plants > Phyllosphere > Stem > Wood/Secondary xylem...
CTATACCTTTACTTTAGAAATAGAGGTGAAATTTTGTTCTGTGTTTCATTAAACCTCCTATCAACGTTTGACACATTAATTTGTCATTTTATTCTTTAATTGGGCTGGTTCAATCATGCAATGTAATTTGAATCAGGAGTTAAAAGCAAGGACGAATGATGAAAGGCATTCCCTAGAAGAATATGCCTAACAAGACTACATGCTCCTTTTGGGCAATTTATCAGAATGCAGCTATCCATGCTCGAGTCATTCATATTTTGTGCTTCAAAATATTTTAAAAAAAATTATTTTTTTTAAATTAATGTTGATGTACTAATATTAAAAATAACTTTTTAAAAATAAAAAAATTATATTAATATATTTTTAATTTAAAAACACTTTAAAAAAATACTTATTACAATTGTTACACTCTTAATGCCTAGCACAATTGTTTTTAATATTTTTGTAGTTCTCTTTCTCTTTCTAGTTTAAAAGTGTTTTTATTTTGAAAAAAAATATTAAATTAGTGTTTTTTTGTTGTTTTTTTTTTATGATTTTGATATGATTATATAAAAATAAAAAAAAACATTGTTGCCTCGCATAAAAGATGATTTTGGAGTAGAATCTCCAGTTATGTTTGTGCATTATTTTTGTTATCAAACATGATGCTTTAACAAGGGCTGAATTGAGCATTATTTTATTTGCTAGTGCTGCGACAAGATCAGGGAACTAGGGGCATGACAAAAGCTTTCGGACTTAGATTTCTGTTGTCAGTTGATTGAACCCTATTTAACCAATCAAGACAGTATTTGTGTAAAAGAGGTAATCTCAAACTCCAGATGGTTCTTAATCCACGCATGCATTCCACCAGTTTCACACAAATTTATTCACGTCAGAGCAAGAAAACAACAGTGATGTGCAAAAAACTCAGAAGCACTTTAGCAATGGAGATATCCACTCACAACAGATTCAACTGCCTCCTCGGCGCCCCCTATTAACTTTCCTATGCACAATCCAGCCACACTGGGAATTTTGGAGCATGCTCATCAGCAAAAGTAAAAACTGCCCGCCTAGATAATCTGGGTATTTTAAAAAATACATATAAGTTGTTTTTTAAAATATTTTGTTTGCTAGAATTCGATACACTGCCAAGCTGAATCAAGCCTGGATTTAGCTAGCGTTAAACCCAGTAAACTTGAGGCTTTATACTCTATAAAAACCAATCACATATGAGTCTGGTTAGTGTCGGATCTAGCATGCTATTATTTGATATATTGCCAAACCTAAAATAATATTACTTAAACGTGATTGTTTTCTAAAACAAATTATATTCAATAAGTTTTTTTTATTAAATATCAAAATTCTTTATTACTTTTAGATTCAATGCACAATTCTAATTAATTAATAGTTGTTTCTTTGCCGCTCATTGTTGGAGGTCAAACATCACCCTTATATATATATATATATATATATAAAACATGAAGGATACTAATTAAAATTTTAATTTTGAAGGTATTTAATTCATGAAAAATAAAAGAAAGGAATGGTTATAGAATGTAATTATATGAGATTACAAAGATCATTATTCTCCCTCAAAATGGATAAAGAATTTTAAACCTAGCCACCAGCAGGAACTCTCGAGTTTGGAGGAATATATGTGAACAATTCTAATAAGGAAAACAATACTATGAGAATCCTAATTAATGATAATGAGGTAAAGTTATTATTCCTCTATATAATACAAAGTTTGAAAAAAATAAATTTCCTATCCTATTATGTTGATCTTCAACATAATTAATCATTACATGGCATTTACTTGGATTAATTTCTTAAATGAAACATATACCATGAAACTCATAATGATAGGGAAGAAACAAGTTTTATATTTACTTATTTATCTTTTATTATATTCTATTTTATATCCCAATTATTACTATATAATAATATAAAAAATAAAGAGAATTGTAATTAATATTAATGAGGTAATTGTTATTCCTGAAAAGCAAAGATTTTCTTATGTATTATGTGTGAATAAAATATTATTCAATGTAGTTTTTTTTTATGGTAACATTAACAATCATTTTGTAAATTATTATGCGTGAAGGAAAGTATTTTTAATATGTGATCATAAATACTTAATGAAAATAAAATTTATAATTTGTTATTTTTTATTATAAATTTTTACATAATTTCCTTGGATTAATTATTCTTTTTAAATATAATGACATGATTTTTCATTTTTTTTAATGAGATTTGCTTTTTAAATAATGATAAGATTTTTATTTTAAAATATAATACTCGATAAAATATATTTTTTCATTAGAACAACAAAAAAAATGTATTGATAAATAAATAAGGTTTAGTTTTCAATTCTTTGACCTAGGAGAGTGTTTTGATATTGAAAATAAATTTATTAATAAATATTTTTTTTATTATGATTATTTTTTTTAGTTGGGAATTTCTAATATTGTTAAATAAATAAATTTATTTGACTAGTTAAATTTTGACTTGATTTTTTTAATTTTTTTTTTTAAATAGGCTTGTGGTCTCTTAATATATTTTTTTTTAATGATAACATTTTTTCAAGCACACCACGTGGCGCGGGTCATGGGATTAGTGAATTTGTAAGTAGGAAGGTGTAGGGGTAGTACGGTCATTTAGAATGGAACTCGATCCCCTTCACTTTACCGCCTGAGAGAGAGCTGCTCCTACGGCGGTCCTTCCATAACGCTTTGATTTATTTATTTGTCTATCAGTATCACCTTCTGTTTGGTTGCCAAGAAACTCAAGGAAAAAAAATAGTAATATAAATAAGAAGATTTTTATTTATGGGAGGCACTGAAGAAACAGTCTCCACTGTAAGATCTCTTTCTTTGAAAATCCTCTCTTTCATCGAATACTACATCTCAGATCGTCAATTGTTTTCGAGTATAAGTTAAGTGTATTCCTTTAAAGAAAATGTGATGTTAATTCATAACCTAGAAACCCTAGCTGGTTAATTCATCTTCTCAATTTTATTGGTAAAATTTTATTTGAAGGGAGCTTCAGACCCATGAATGTTTTGAATATATTATTTATATCTAGTGTTTAACCTGATATTTTGAGATTTTTTTCTTATGGAAAGCAGTATGCTCCAAAAATGGCTGGAACTGTTAACTGGGGTACGGCGACTGTGGTTGGAGTATTTGCAGGCATGTTGTATGGAGGTAGCAAGGAGGCTGCTGCATCTGTGGTTTGTTCTCTTTAAGATTTGTCACATTTTTTCATTGCCTTTTCTTGCTCTAAAAGGAATTATCTGTGAAATAAAAAAGAAAATGGGTATTGGAATTTTCATGTGTGCTTATTAAAAATCATCTTGAGTTTGTGACTTTGAGATTTTGCCTTGGTATGTTAAGACTTAAGGGTTAAATTGGGTTCCATCAGTAATATATGCTTCTGTGTGGGAGAAGGGAAGAGGTAGGAATTCACTGTTTCCGTACTAAGCTGAAATTGAAGAGGATGGATGATAATTTCGTCCAGTGTAATGCATAAGCGTTGGTTTATAGCCTTATAAATGATAATACTCATAATCTTTGTGTGTTCTTATAGGAATTTACTTGATATGGGGATATATGTGAAGTAAATGATATTTTGTATGTAGATATTTTGAATCTCAGTCTTCCATAATTTTGGTTCGCTCAAAGCTATTTTCTTATAGTATGTTTTTTGAGATTACAGTGCTCTGGATATGTGGCATATGGGAACCTCTTTCATAGCATTTTACTTGACATGAGGATATTTATGAAGTAATTGGCATATTGTATATTGAAATTATGTATGCCGATGTACCATAATTTTGATCTTCTGTACCATCTACTAATGGAAAAAAGACTTTTTGCCTCTGATTGTAAAAATTGGTTGCCTTCGCACTAGCATAATGCCTTCTTTTTTTTCCTTTTTTTTTTCCTTGTATAATTCTGTTTGTTCTTAATGTGTCCTATTGATGTTTCTTCTTCTTCTATGATTTTTCTGGATTTGTTGAGGTCGATGGTTTTTTGTCCCCCATATATTAGCTTTTCTCTAGTTGTCTTCATATCTTTCACATATACCACATGTACTGAAACTCAGGACTTTTGTCATTTCGGCAGAGCAAGGATGCAGAAGTGATGTTAAAGCTTGGGAGCACTCCAGATAAGCGTGAACAGCATAGATTAATGAGAGATGCTATGGAGAAAAGGTTTATCCGAGTGACTCGCGGTTCCATAGTTGGTGGAGTACGACTTGGAATGTTCACCGCTGAATTCTATGGGTTACAAAATCTACTGGCTGAGAAACTGGGGGTGCATGGTATTTATAATGTTGTCGGAGCTGGATCTGCCACTGCTGCAACGTTTGGTTTAATTAGTAATAATTCATATCTCATGCATGAGAATTTTTTTGCCCTACCTTTTCTTTTCGTGGGATTAGTTCACTAAATTGATTTAAATTTCCTAATGGTTCTGTACAGGGGAAAGAATTTGTGTTTTTCAAATTCAGCTCCTTATGGAGTTTGAATTAGGAGCCACGGGTATTAACACTAATGCTTTTGTGTAACCTTTCTATGTTAGTGCCTGGCTCTCTTCGGTGGCGTGCAAGGAATGTGCTGCTTGGATTAGTTATGGGTGCAGCATTCTGTTTTCCTCTTGGTAATCGATCACATCTCAAGTATTTAAATTTTCCCTTGCTAAGTGGTTTTTGTTAAATAAAATGAATTCAATTTAAATGACTGCTCATATGTGTTTACTTGATATGGAACTTCCTTTCCTCCTAAGAAATTGCAATGGAAGAAAAAACTGTCCCAAAATTCTGTAGACTGTTCTTGTAATCTTTGGCCCCTCTATGTAATTGCGACATTATTTGAGCAGGCAGCAGTGATGCTCTGAAATGATAACTTGGGGTTAAAATGAAACTAGAAAATGACAAATAAAATTAATTGATAAGAAGGAAGTTTCTAATGCAAACATTGCATTTTGCAACAGGGTGGATTCATTTGAAGCTTGTAGAGAAAGCAAATGAAGGAAGCTTGGGGGAGAGGGGAGAAGCAAAAAGTGGTGTTGGGGCTACAATTGAGAGGCTTGAAGGAAACTTGAAAAAAAAAATCTGAAGGTTTCTAGATTTCTCATTTCCCATGTAGATTTACAGGAAAGCTTTTGCCGTGTGCCTAGTTCCCTGATCTTGTGGCCACCCTTTAAAATAAAGTAATGCTCAATCACTTTGTATATATGGGAGATGTTTGGAGGTCTCTTTTTCGAGATCTTTTTTATTTCGTTTTTTCAATTGCTTAGGAAATTAGATTGTCTTCATTTTTATTTTACTTCTGAACTCTCCTTGGATTCTGTTGATATAATTGCATTATCAAAGCTGTAGGTTCTAATTTTTTTATGAAGGCACCAAGTAAGTTTCTTGATACCAGTGAATATTTCTCGGATTCTATTTAGTCATCTTTGTTTCAACTCTCTTATATCTTCCTGGAGGAACTCTGCTTGGCTTCAAGAGCAACTAGAGAAATACAGAAGCAACAATATGAAAATAACAAGCGGGTAAGGTGCCTTGAAGAGTCAAGAATACAGAGTTGAATTCTGATAACTTGGTCAAAATAAGAATGAACGTATCAGTCTTGTTCACGCACGTTGTTTCAGTAGACCTCTTTGCCCCAGTTTGTTAACCTAAGAAAGTGTTTCTACATCATTCATCTCTGCTTTTAACTTTTGATTAGAAGTAGCCCATGAAAGAATAAATGAAAAAAAAAAAATAATGTGCTTAATGTTGATCAGAGCTTATATTTGCCGACTTCCCATTTCCCACCGAGCTTCTTTGGTGTTGTATTCCCAAACCTTTCCTGTTCTTCTGGCATGGTTTTTCCTTCGCTGCTCCTTTAATGCATGGTAAGACGATGAAATGAGTGGACATTTCAAAATGCTGTAAGATGGCGCTCCTCTTTTTTTTCTCCTCTCCATATGGCTGTCCTAAACTTTCAATAGTGTTGTGTTGTCTCATCCTTCTCTGCCATCCTTTGATGCAGCTGTGATCATCAAATTAATGGTTAATGAGAAAGGAAAGATAGACCATCCAGGCAAAAACTAGATGAGATGAGAGAAAACACTAAGAAATCAGCAACTTTCTACTGGATGCCTTAAAATTATCACCTGGTCTTTCTTGCATGGTGGTGAAAGCCACATGCAGCAATCAGCTAGATAAGGCCTTTGAGAGCACTAGTTTTTTTACCTACCAATGAAAATTAGTGTTTGATAGACAGGGTCAAAGCATACATGGAAATATTGTCCTCCTTCAACAATAAAATCAACTGCTGAAGCAAGAAGCATGGAAGAGGCAGACAGACTTAGGCCCTGCAACATATGGTTATGATCTATCGTATGGGCAAAGACCAAATAAAATCTTCAAGAGATGAATTAAGATCGAAGTTATTAAGGGAATATAGGTAATGTGGATGCACATACAATGGTTCAGCTTCAATAAAATACTCAGAACCTAACCACTATCGTTCAAGCAACCTTCTCAGATTGAAAGGGTTACCTGCAGCAATGCTCTTTCCACACTACAGGTTTTGTTTTGCCACCATTTGGCATGCCAACAGCGGCAGAGTACCAATCCTTTATTGCAGTAAAGTTGAAGAGATTGTTCAATTCTCTTACTCACAGGAAGCTGTATGCTACACTAGCTACTGATTTGGAGCCTGATAATGTTGATTAAGCTTTTATATATGCCAAAGAGGTTCTGAAGTGGAAGCAGGAGGAACGTAACTGCCCCAACAATGAGTTACCTGCAATTAACATAGAGGCAAATTCGTCCTCATGATTAACAATTGTTGTAATCTCCAAAGAGTTGCTGCTCAATTGCCATTAGAGTTCATAGGCGGATTGGAAGGGATTGCAGTCTATGATCAACGGCAACACATCATTGGAAGGGAGGAGATCAATGTACTCATGATAAGTTGATCTTGTTGAATCCAAGCATGGCATGCTAGTTTTTCTTGTGCTTATCCACCGCTTGATCCTGGAAGCAGCATGGGGGAACACGACTTAGTGCCATCAATAAACCCAAGCACTCCTTGCCCAAGTAGGAAGAGTTTCATCTGGCATCGCCAGAACAATTTCGAAATTGTCGTTGGTAAGTTTGATGGAGAATACATGATAAGCGTTGCTCAATAGAATGAATGGAGAATACAGAACAATTTATTCATACAGACTCGACAGCATTGTCAGGAAGCAAGGTGAGAAAATTCTCAGCCGTAAAAACTGCTCCTGTCCTGTAGATTGCTCAAACACCCATGATTTTACTTGTTATTTTTGAAGTCAAAACAATTTCTAATCAACATGGATGTTTTTGCAGCTTGCTGGACCAATTGGTACTGCTAACGAGAACGCTGCTATAGCTTTCTGTATGTAAAAAACAGAATAAAATAGTCCAATAAGACACTATGATTGACATATATAGAATTCGAATGCATGTTCTAAATATTGGTGTGATGTTTTTGAAAATAAAAGAGAAAATTAATAGGAAATGGCAACAATACCTTTAAAGGATTAGATTTGAGGTATAAATGAATGAGTGACATGGGTAGAAGAAATTTAAGTGGTAAAGGTAAGGTTTAAGTTTAAATGTGTATAATTGTGGTTTTTAGCTTTGATTTTGGATTTGTTAAGGTTTAGGTTTTGAAGTTGTATTTTTAGAAATTAATTGATGAATTTGTTGTTTTGTGGTGGAAAAATTAATTATAGCGTGAGTGGTTGAATTGTTATAAGTTAATTATATTTGGTTTTTTTGAGGTTTTGGGTTGAAATTTAGATATGTCGATTTAGGTGAAATTAGTTTGGAATTTCTAACCAACCGGTCGACTAGTTAGGTTGAGCCGGTAGATTGGTTGGCTGTTGGATTTTGATTGGCCGATTGGGTTGAACCGGTTGGCTGATGGATGAACTAAGTTCGAAGTTTAAATGTGTATAATCATTTCTTTTAAATTTGTTTAGTTTGAGTTATATTTCAAATCGATCAGGTAGATTCGTTTTGTTTTTATAATTACATTTTGGATATGTCATTTTAGATGAAATTGGTCTGGAATTCCCGATCAACCTGTTGGATTGAACCAGTAGACCGGTTGGCTGTTGGATTTCGGTAGACTGGTTGGGTTGAACCAGTAGACCAGTTGGGTGTGGATTTCAGTCCACCAGTTGGGTTGAACCGGTAGATCGGTTGATTATGCAGTAGGGTATAATCAGTTCTTTTAGGCTCGATCAATTTAGATTATGTTTGAAATCGATTCCATAAATCCGTTTTGTTTTTGTAATTACTTATTGGTTCCTAAACGTATAAGATTATGAGTTAAACCCTAAGCTAAGTATATTATTTTGTATTCAAATAATCCTGATATTTTACCTGTAGAACATTAGTAGGATTTCTTTCAATATATGCTTTTATGTTCTTTTCACTTTTGAATCATGTGAGTGAATTAATATTCTATATACATAAAAAATAGTATAAATATTTGAATTATTAATATGAAATAGATATTGCTTCTTAATATATATATATATATATATATATATATATATATATATATATATATAAATAAAGCATAATTATTGTTGAATATGAATTCTAGTTACGAGATATGTGTGCATTTAATTTGGTAACTTGATGGATATTATGAGTTCGAATCTTGAATTTGTTTGAATACAATATCTTGATATGCGAGATAGAATATCAATACTAATAGAGTAATGGAAATCTTTATTACCCTTTATATTATTAAAGTGCAATGTGTGATTTTATTGAGCGAAAAGATTGATGACCAAGTCAAAATCGTATCGTAGATCACCCTCACTCACATAAAATCACAAACTACAGATTCCCAGGAATCATCAGCATAACCGAAAAAACCCTGCCATGCCTTATGTCATGCAAATAAATCATTTCTAGTCCCACCATTATAGTCATAGACAAGCTTGATATCAATGTCTACATGATCATAAAGCAAACCCAGCAAAATCATTCGGTCCAGACAGTATTTATTCACCCCGCAGTCCATAAAGCAAACTAAAGCTAGCAGACCATGAAAAAGGCAGCCGGGCCTTGGAACCAATTCCTTCAAAAAGATAACAAATAACCCTTAAACAATACATCACATAAGATTCCTGGACACTACATGTGAATAAAGCAACCCACCAAGATCACCCCCACAACACCAGACATTTCCTCAGCTATCCAAGCGAAGTATCATTACTTGATCTCCTTCACTATCCGATCCTCCTCCTACCCACAAGACACCAACCCTCTGTTCTCTTTGTCACATCTCCACCTTTCCCTTCTTGAAATATCACCGATCACAAACATGAGCGCACTCTTCTTGATCATCCTTTCAATTCTTTCATCTTTAGTCCCCCTGAGTTTTGCCAATAATGTGCATGTCAATAACCCTTGCCGATCTTATTGCGGTAACATAACTATTGATTACCCTTTTGCACTCCAATATGGCTGTGGCCATCCAGGTTTCAGGGACCTCTTATTTTGCATGAATGATGTACTGATGTTTCATATAAGCTCAGGATCATACCGAGTGCTAGAAATAGACTATGCGTATCAATCTGTCACAATCCACGAGCCTCACTTGTCAACCTGTGACACCCTTGTGCTAGGTGGCAAGGGTAATGGTTTCGCAGTCGAGCAATGGCGGTCTCCATACTTCAACCCGACCGCTGATAACGTGTTCATGCTAATAGGTTGCTCCGCTCAATCATCACTGTTCCAAGGATTCCCCGGGAAGCACCTGCCTTGTCGAAACGTTTCGGGTATGGGCTGCGAAGAGTACTATGGGTGCCCAGCATGGAGTCTAGCGGGCCGTGGACAAATGGGCTCGATGTTCGGGTCAGGTCCCCCAGAATGTTGTGCGGTGGCATTTGAGGCTATTAGGGCTATAAATCTCAGTAAACTTGATTGTGAAGGTTATAGTAGTGCTTATAGCCTTGCACCATTAAGGGTTGATGGGCCTAGTGAATGGTCTTTTGGGATCCGAGTGAAATATTCTGTTCAAGGGAACGAGTTCTGTAGAGCCTGCGAGGCAACTGGTGGAACATGCGGGTATGGCTCTAATGGGGTTAGGCAGCTGTGCATGTGTGGAGACATGAATTCCACGTCAAATTGTGACTCAGGTAAGGACATAACTCTGCAAGTTTTCCTTTAGCATTCAGTTCAAGCTATGCGTACAAGCTGGTACCATTTTACCCGTACGTCCTCCCTACATGGGAATCTCTAATGCCCCTCATCGGCACTTTCCCCCCTCCATCACCATCTTTAGAACTCATCGCTTGCATTTCATGGTTGATTATACCATTTCATCTTTGTGATGCTGCACTCTCTGTCTAAGGAAGTAATGGACATTTAAACGTGCAGTTACCTCGGCAACAGATAGAAGAAGAGGGCACGGGTTGGTGACAGTACTAACAGGTACCCATTTCAACTCCATTATTGATGTCTTTTTTCACCTACTGATCAGTGTTTTGACACTGGCGAGCCTACATGGGGAGTTGGCCACCCCATACTTCTTTAGAGTTTCATGTATATCTAGCCCCTCAAGTTCTTTTTGAATCTCTTTGTGCGAATGAGACTTGGCTCTCTCGGCCATCCTAAAACATTTTACTATTATCCGCCACTGGTTCTGACTTCTGAGTCCTTGTGCTTTAAGCACGATTCTCGAGTATAGAAAAGATATTCAATTATTGATATAGAGTAAAAATGCCAGTAAGTTCTTACTCTTCCCAGCATAAGCCTCGTTCGTCCCTACCTCCACCCCAAATTAATGATGAAAAACAGAAAAGATATTCGAGTATTGGTATAGAGTACTATAGAGCGGTAGCTAGTATTTCTCTCAATCATAGGAAAAAAAAGTGAAGTTCATGCATTCTTAAGCCTATTTGCTTAACTGGGCATGTGGCTTACTGCCCAGAAGTAATAATTCTTGACTACAGCTCAAACCAGGAGTCTATTGTCCACTAGCTCACCTCCAGAACAAGGAAAAAGTTGCCATGAGGTCCCATATAATATCCACGCCATGACAATTGACGATTTGGTGAAGGGTAGCGCAAGCTCATTATTTTCTTTATCAGCACAGTGGTGCTTAAGAGCACTCCTAATCTCTTATTCAATCCGAATGCATTCCATGGCCCAAGAAAACATGAAAGAATGACCATGCATGATGCATTTTCTTTGAGGAGAGTATGCCAATTTACTTACTTTACTGTTGTTTCTTAATCATCTGCAGCAATTTCTTTCAGTATATTAGCATGGATATGATGACTGGCAATCACAGTTGAAGGGACGTGCGATCCTACACCAATATCCGAATTAGTGCTTGTAAATGACATGATCACTATATATGAATGCATTGAGAGAAGGAGAGAGATGGAGCTAGCTAGCTCATTTTTCAAATGTCCATGTTATTATCAAATATTGGTTGATCTTTGCATTACCAGCACTTCATTTTTTTCTTGGTTTTGCTGTAAAGAGGGAAATGTAAGCATTAATCTAGAAGTCTGTGTGCTTACAATGCCAACAGTACTTTCATTTTGGAGGTTTTTTTCTTTGCCGTTGTCATGAATGCTAGATTTATTTTACTTTTTTTTTTCGTAGCCAAACCCCCCACCCACTTTTTTATTTTATTCAAAGAAAATTTAGATTGATTAGTATGGATTAATGTGTAATTCTTGAACCTGTACCTTGTGTGCTTCTAATGAGTGGCTGGGAAAAAGAAAGAAAAGAGAAGGACCTGCAAAGCATGAAACATGATTGATGATCCGATTTCCTATTTCCCCCTAGCTGACATTACGATGAATTCGATAAAAACCTCATCGAATATCTGGGTTTTTTTTTTTTTTGGTTTTTTCTAGTATCGGATTGCTCTTGTATTTTTGTGGTTAGGGTTATCTGTAAAAAAGCTTAAATTAATTTGTGTTTTTTTTTCTTTAGTTAAGATGTTAATAGAAGTGAGAAAAAAATTGAAAAATCGATTAAATTGATAAAACTAGAAAAATATTAACTGAAAAAATTGAATTGTTAAAAAAAATTAATTAAAATTTTTTTAAAAAAACCTGTTTGGTTTGGTTTTATAAATATAAAACCGAAAAAACCGACTGAACCCAAACAAAAAAACCAAAACCGAATCTAAATAAAAAAATTAAAAAACCAAGTTAAATTAAAAAAATTGATTTGAATTAATTTTTGTTTTAAAATAACCGATCCAAAACTTACTAATTTAAATTATTTTTTATTTAAAAAAACAGTTGGATTATTTATTTAGCATGAAAACCAAATTAAATGAAAAATAATCACTCTAGATGAAATACTTTCTCTGAAAAAAAGAAGATGATGATTTGTGTTTTCTTCTTGGGTCCCACCCCTCACTGGTCCTTGACTTTATATATATATATATATATATATATATATATTAAAAAAAATAGTTATATAGATTATTTTTATTTTTCCAATGAGAAAAACCAGACATAGGGTGGGGGGTTGCACGCGCATGGTGCGGGAAGGATTATAGTGAAATAATAATAGAAGAGTTTTATTGGTTTAGAGGGTGGAATGGAACTTGATTTGCTGTGTAAATTATCCAATAAAATTACTTGAATTGTATTTATTAATTTGTGTAACCGATAATAATTTTATGGGAATACATGAAAATATTCATTCAAATAATATATGAAAAACTATACAAAAAGAGCTGGAAAAACCCGATGGCGTTACCCAGCTCGCCTAGGCTGACCCACACGAGCGGCGCTGCTCACCTGAGGCCCAGGCAAGCAGCTTCACATTCTGCCCTCCGCCCTCGTTCCTCATCCACAGTGAAATAACGGCGCAGAGGGTCTTTTTTTTTTTTTAAGAGGGTGCTTAAGCTAACGATTAATATATAGTACTATAGCATATCATCAAGTTTTGAGATAATGCTCATATAAAGTTGTCTGTCTCTTTTGATCAATAATCAGCTCGAAATTAAAATATTCATAGTAAGGCTGTGTTTGTTTTTTACCGATTTTTGTGTTTGCGGTGAAATAAACGCAGTAAGATATTTGATAACAAATTAAATTGTGTTTTATACTACAGCACCTATTAAAAAATTGAATTTGAAACGCTATTTTTGTAAAGTAGTTTTTATATGTTTTTTTTAATCGAGTTTCGTATAACCTTATTTGTTTTTGCGTTTTAAAAGCACTTGTAAAAAAATTTGAATTTTTTTATTTTTTTCTTTACTTCAAATTAATATATTTTTAGTATTTTCATATCATTTTAATGCGCTGATATCAAAAATAATTTTTTAAAAATACAAAAATTATTATTTTAATGCATTTCCAATTAAAAAACATTTTAAAAAACAACCGTAACCATACTTCCACCAAACATTTTATATATTTTTTTTTCTACGTATAAACTTCAATCATATTTTTTACCAAATACGTATTTAAATTCAACTAATTACAGTTAATCATATTTTTTTAATTTTGATTTTTTAAACTATAATCATAAAAACTATCTAAAAAACAAATATACTCTGAATCATTAGTGATTCATATTTGGATGTTTATACGTTATATAGATATAAAGGCAACATCATATAATAAACATATATTGAAAAATTATACTGATTAATGCGTAGTTTAGTCAATTTTTTATTTTATCTTTATTTTTTTAAATTATATTTTATATCTTAGATTAAAGCAAATTTTTAATTCGGATAAAAAGATTAAACTACTATCATGTATAATATATATGAAAAATAACTTTTTTTTTTATCACATTACTATTCCTTTTAGCTAAATCTGGATTTTCTTTTTTCTGTTTTCTTTATGTTAGCTCGTTCAAACCCGAGAAAAAGTTGCATGTAAAATAAAGAGCAACAGGCACAACTCGTTCTTTGAAAGCCTTTTCTCTTACACTTTATCATATACAAAGAAATAACCCAATTTGTGCATATCATAAGGTCAAGATCTGTGATTGTTGGGGCGGTTGTGTTATCGACAAAAGAAAAAAAAGAAGATCATGGGGTGGCTGTCGGGGCTGCTGTGTTGATCGAGGCTGCTGGTGGAGGTGGGGGCTGCAAAAAATTATGCTCAGTAGCTATATCAGGAATTCAAGAATTGCTTTAAGAAATTCTGTGGAAATAAACCCCTTGGGCACTTTACTCCACAAACCTTTAGGATTATTTATGAGATGCCAACACTACACAGCTAGAAGAGCCCTGTTGAAATACTCCATTTCTTTGTGCATATCATAAGGTCAAGAGTTTTGCACGGCTCTGAAATTTTATGAATTAATTTCTATAAGAAACTTTGTATTTTATATCACGGAACTTTGTTTTTTATTTCAGGTTTTTTTTACGATATTGGATTTACAGATATATTAAAATAATATTTTTTTATTTTTAAAAAATTATTTTTAAAATTAGAATATAAAAATATAAAACAATGAAATAAAAAATGGAACACCGCAATCCCTTACCTTTGATGTGCTTGGTTTCCTAATTTAATGAAGTGGCGAGCATTAATTTAGCCAAAAATGGTTTTTTTTTTTTTTTTTTTAAATTCATCTCCTATGGTTTGAAACTGAATGCATTACCTAATACAGGGTGTGTTGTGCTGGTGGTGAAACTGAATGCTGTTTTGAGTTTGGCGGCCACTAATACTTCAGTCATCAAACCCTGAAAACAACCACCTAATATATCTTTACTTCAATCCAATACAAACAAATCCCTTCTCATGCCAAATTAAAAAAAAAATAGACATCCGGTTCTTGTCCAAGCCTGAAACCTCTGCTCTCCCTTTGTGCTGCATTCCGTTCAAGTGTTTGTCAATCTGCTTATTGCAATAATCAAAAAGAAAAAGAAATAATCTTTTTTATTCAGCAATTTCTCCTGGTCTAAGGTAAGAAGAGTTCATTCAATCTCTCCACACAAGTCAAAGCTTAATCTTGGGAAAAGAACGACCTTTCCCTTTATAAAACCACGGTAAAACCCCAAATTTCAATCCAAAGATCTTACCTTTTCTCGATTTTAAGCCTTGAGCTCTTGTTTTATTGTTCTTGACGAATTGGGTGTTTGTTATTTTGGTTTTTAGTGGCAACAATGGCAGCCAATCTGTCTGCAACTTCTCTTTCTATGATATCTCAGCGACCCAAATCGCCAATTCGTGTTCTTGAAGACAAAAATTGCTGCTTTTGGACTCGACCGAGTTGCTACCTGAAGCAAAGAAACATAATAAAAAATGTAAGTGGAGGTACAAGCAGAAAAGGTACGACTCTGGTCTCTGCTTCACTGTCTACTATTGCTAGGAAATCAGCTTCAGCGATACCTGCATTCAATGAGGTCTGTCTCTCGCATTCATTTTTTAAAAGTTATGGGTGTTATACTTTTTGTTTAGTTATTTTTATTTTTTTTTTGTGATTTTTTTTTTTTGCAGTTAATTGAATCCTTGATTAATAAGGTGGATATGTCAGAATCTGAGGCTGTAGCATCATTAGATTATTTACTCGATGATGCTAGTGAGGCCGTGATCATTGCTTTCCTGGTACTGCTGAGAACCAAGGGAGAGACTTTTGAAGAGTTTAGTACATTTATTGCTTTTACAGGTAGGTAAGCATATTCCAAGCGCCTCTCCTTTTAAAAGGTAGGGATTTAATGTGACACGGTAACTATTGCTATGGAAAGTGCTACTTCTGACACAATTTGCTGTTGTGATGAAATGAAAGTAATTATTGTGTTGCTATGCTATTAGATTGTTGGATTGGCAAGGGCAATGTTTAAGCATGCTAGAAGGTGGAAGGGTTAGCTGATGTTGTGGATATTGCTGGAACGGGCGGTGATGGTGCAAACACCGTTAACATTTCTACAGGAGCATCAATACTTGCTGCTGCTTGTGGTGTTTTTTCTGGCTTCTGGCCTCCACAGATCAGGTTGTTTTGTTTGGAAAGTAGCCAAGGTCAGAATTTCTTTTCCTTAAAATAATGCTTAAAATTTGAGGATTATGTCATATGGTTGGTTGCATGTAATGTGCTAAATGTAATTGTTTGCTTTGCAGCAAGGGAATAGATCAAGTTCTTCAGCATGTGGAAGTGCTGATGTATTGGAAGAACTTGGGGTAGTAATAGACTTGGACCCAGAGGTAGGTTCATCATGAATAGAAGTCATTAATGGCTGCAGTTGGTACTAGCGTAGCCTGTTTATTTTCTAACAGTATGGTTTTTCATGTGTCTTTGATGTGGCTGTGGGCATAAAAGTGGCCTTTAAAGAACACTGGTCAAATGCTATAAAAATAATATAACTTGTACAGAGCTCTATCAAGCTTGTGGTTGCCATATTTTTATAATCGTGCTGCTCCTTTCCTCCATTCCCCACTTGATCATTGGTAAAGTTGTTAACCAGGCAGCATTTACTTGGTAGTAGGGCTACCAAAACCTATAAGTTGCCCGTTGATCCAAGGTGTATTCTTTAGTACATCAAAGCTTTAATGGGGTTGACTCGTTTCCTTTTGATATTTGAATTTTAGGTCTAACTCACTTGAGGGTATAATCCATGCCCTTTTTCAAAGAAACTCATTTGTGTACAATTGGTTTGTTGAACTCTGGAATTTTGGAAGAGTATTTCTTCATTTGGGCTTCATTCGGCTCCAGAATTAACAATCAGCTCTTTCCTGAAAAATTAACCATTCCAAATCCATGTAATATTATCAGCTATGCGTGTTGTCTGTGACAACCTGTTTCTCTCTCTCCCCTTTTCTTTTCTTTCTAGTGAAGTGGGATTAGTAGACTGTTGTGTTATCTCTCTGCTATCACACTTCCTGACCTGCTTCAACCGTTTCTTCACTCTCTCTGTTCTTTCTTGTATGCCATGTCCATCTTTTGCACCACCTCATTCATTAGAGATCTCATGGACCGTATAGCATCATTAAGATAATATTGTTCTTTTGGTATTCATTTATAAGGAAAAAGAAAAGGAAAAGGAAAAAGAAAGGCATGAAAACATTGCATCTTTTCTTAATACTGTAATGTTTTATTTTTCTTAAATTCCGGAAATTTTCTGTGATGCCATTCATGTTGGATTACTATGTCAACTGTAACTCATCAAGCATAACTCAAATGTCAATTTCATTTCCATAATGCCAATTGTGTTCATTTTGTTAGTACTGTTCCAATAATAAATTAAACCACAGCTTAAGAAGATTAGATGTCAAATCATATGCAATTACTTTCACATGTTCTATGCATATAATTCAATTTATTCTCAATTTTCATGAAATCAGGTGGTATCAAGATGTGTAAATGAAGTGGGAATGCTTCATGATGTCGCCGAAGTATCATCTTTGCTATGAAGATTGTTAGCCCTGTAAGGAAGAAACTGAAAATCAAAACCATCTTCAACACATTGGGTCCTATGCTGAATCCCGCATGTGTTCCCTTTGCCGTTGGTGGTGTATTTCATGAAGACTTGGTGAGTGCCTGTATCATGACCTGCAACAACTGTGAAACATAATCATCTATCCAACAATCATACTTATCAATTATCACAGGAAAGCTTATGACTTATTTTTAGGCATTCTAAGTTTATTCAGTTAAATTACTTAACTTAAAGATCTTAACATAATGATTGGATGCAATTCTTATATCTGCGATTCCA
>Ga0325410_1003531_pt1 | contig 17672 bp, 10 predicted proteins | sample PopdelMetagenome_16_FD_206182 | JGI IMG/M metagenome (GOLD analysis project Ga0325410, IMG submission 206182) | Populus deltoides microbial communities from Bellville, Georgia, United States - Xylem-PdIQD-R3 | ecosystem: Host-associated > Plants > Phyllosphere > Stem > Wood/Secondary xylem...
TTGTGCCTTCTTTCAATGATATGTATCTCTAGAACTTGCTTCATATCTTGTTGAGATTACATTCACATTACATATATACATGAAGATGATAAAGGCATTAGGAATTTTAACCACTTGAGCCAAAAAGCTAACCTAAAAAGTCTGAACTTTTTATATGTTTTCCTTTTCCCCTGGCCAAGGATTAGTAGAGCATATACTTATGATATCTCATGAAATTATGGTTGGAAATTATGTGAAAAGAAAGAAGAAGTGATGCTTGATGAAAAGATGGGCAAAGTTGCCAAAGGTAAAAAGAAAAAAGAAAAAAGAAAAAGAAAAAGTGTTCCTTTATGTTCTTAAGATTTTATGTTGAAAAAGCTTGAAATCAAAAGAAGTTAAGCATTAGTGATTAAAGATGGAAAAATTATGTGCTTTGATGGAATATCTTGTTTGAAATATCATTTTTCATAATGCTCTACTTTCTTTGATTTGAACCTTTTCCTTTACTCTCTTTTACCTCACCTTAACCTTAGCCCTATTACAACAAAAAAATAAGACTTTTTGATTCATGCATTGTTTGTAATATGTTAGTAATGGAGATGAGATTGAAGAGCAAGCTTATGGTAGAACATATTCATTGATTGAATTTGAGAGATTTAAACACATAAGCCTTAAACACGTGAGTGTTGGAGTGTATATTAATGAGAGGACCTATCACTTTGGCATGGCATAGATTTCATTTAAATCTCGACAATTAATTGAGTTTTAAAGTTTGCATGTAAATAAATTCATGAGAATTTATACTCTTTATCTTTCTTAATTGTGTTCTTGTTTATTATGCATATATTCTTGGATATTGATGGGAGATTAGAAGATTAGTCATAGTGATTTAATTTAATTTAACTTTAATTTGATTTTACCTATCCTTTCTCGAGGATGAGCAAGAGCTAAGTGTGAGGATATTTGATGCAACCTTATTATTCGATAGTTTCACCCACATTTAACTAGTGTTTTGCCTATGTTTTTTATATAAAATGTATTGATATTCTTTGTTTTATGTTTTGAAGGTACTTTTGGATGAAAGATGCAAAAAGGAGTAAATTGGAGGTAATTGACAGATTTGACCTTCACTCGATGTTTTGTGCAGAGCGTGAGCTCTAGAGGTCCAAATGAAGTGATTCCAGTGACATTAAAAAACTAATATCCATACCTTTATCAAAATCTAAGGCAAGAAAATAAAATAAGGAAGAGCATGGAAATCGCAGCCTTCAAAGTCAAATCTCGCAATCTACCAGTGTTGACCTTCAGCCATTCCGACTTGAATATCTGGAGCTACAGAAGTCCAATTGATGCAAACTCATTTTTTTTTGGATTTCTGACTCAAAGGGATATAAACTTCCCAAATTTCATCCAAAAAAGATGTCATATAAGGGAGATATAATTTTTCAAAGATGACAACTGAATTGTGCCAACAAACAAGTTTCGTGAAGAAACAAGTTCAAATTATGTTCCGAAGCATCTAAACCGATATCCAAGTTTTTATTTTAGAAATTTAGCTCCTCTAAGTCAAATCTTGAAGATTTCATGCAAGGCTATTTCTCCGTTTTTAGAAAAATAGTTATTGAAGTACTTAAATGTAAACAATCTACTTAAAGGGAGGACTGTTTTGTAAAATAGAGACTAGGGTTTCCTAGGATATAAAAAGAATGAGAGAAGAGAAGGGGGGCAGCCAGCCAAGAGGAGAAAAAGGCCCCCCTACTCTATGAAACTCGAAATTATGCATTCTTCCTTCTTTTTGATTAGTTGTTCAACAAACATGCAAGGCTAAACACTTTTTCTTGGTTGCAAGGACACGGAAACCTTCGGATTTCAAGAACTGTGATATTTATTTTACATTTTATTTTCAGTTTATATGATGAATATGTTTGTTCTCCTATACTTATTTTTCCTATAATTGTTTATTTTAATTGCTAGAGCGGACTCTAAGTTATTATTGTAGACAATCTATTGCTAAGTTTGATATCAAAACTGGAGTTGTGGTATATGAACTTGTGAAGCAACTGAGTTTAATAATTATGACGGATCTACGTTATTAATCTTAAGGAGAACATTCAATCAAATCAAACATAGACTGCGGACAGTTATGTTTTCTTGATTAATCAACTTATCTAGTTCTTAAGGCTGCCATTGAATTAAATTAGTAGTGTGGACACTGTGGTTGTTTGATGGTTAGGGTTAGTTATACGGCGGATCCGTTAACTAACCAATGTTAATAAGAGATAAATATTCAGAATATAAATTGATGTTTCGTTTCCATGATCAGTTCTGATTTCTGTAGGTGGATGTGTGTTATTTGCAACCAAGGTTTGTTCTCTTGATATTTTTCTAATTTTATGACATTTTATTTGATAGTTTTCTATTTTCTTTTGCTTTAGCCTAGATAACATCCAAACCCCCCCCCAAATTGCATATCATCTAGCATAAAAATTTGACTTGAATCTTCCTCGTGGGATCGACCCCTTGCTTGCTCTATACTATCTTATTGTTGTGTTTGAAGCCAGGGTAATTAATTTGTAAGACCATGACATCGCCACTTGTACTAACACATCTTCAACTATTCCTTTAGGCACTTTTACAGATCTATTAGCAAGTAAAAGAGTTACAAAAGTTGGTTTTAACTCACCTAGATCGAGACTTTGAAAAACCAAATATGGAAGTAAATTCACATTAGCTTCAAGATCAAGTAAAGCTTTTTCAATTTTATATTCTCCAATAAAGTATGAAATTGTAGGACAACCAGGGTCATTATATTTCAAAGCATTACTGTTTTGAAGAATGACACTTACTTGTTCGGGTAAAATGGTTTTCTTTTTCACATTTAGTTTTCTCTTCACGGTGCACAAGTCTTTAAAAAATTTAGCATAAGAAGGTACCTATTTAATAGCATCCAACAAAGGTATATTGATCCTTACCTGTTTGAAAGTTTCAAAGATTTCAGAATTGTGATTGACTTTCCTTTGTTTGCTCATGGCATGAAGAAATGGAAGTGCTGGTAGGGAATCGGTCTTTTCTTTGCAATGTTCAGGTTCAACCTTTTCCTTACCCTCAGAGATTAACTCATCATCTTTCTCACAAGGTTCAAGAATAGGTTTTTCAATAACCTTACTACTGCAGAGAGTAGTGACTGATTTGACTTGATCCACGTGTTGGCTTTCGGAGCTACTCGCACTTGAATTGTATTGCTCTTTGAGATTTTGCTATGGTTGAGATGGAAACTTACCTTTCTCCTGAAAACTGAGAGCAGATGTGAACTTTGCAAAAGTATCTTTCAAATCTGCCATAGTTTGATCATTTTGAGTGTTAATTGTCTCTTGCTTTTCAATGAATGCATGCAATGTTTCCTCAAGATTTCTTCTATGAGGGGGAGCATAAGGAGGTGCATATCCATGAGAATTTTGAAAATTATGGTGTGCTTGAAATGATGGCTGTGAAGTTTGTGCATTCCTGTTACCACTCTTCCAACTGAAATTTAGATGATTTCTCCAACCAAGGTTGTACGTTTGCGAGTATGGATTATGATTTGACCTTTGGAAACTGTTTAAAACATTGGCTTGTTTATGAAGACATTCCTTAAAAGAATGCAAAGTTGGACAATCATTGGTTGAATGTTCATTAGTTTAAAAATTTGACACATAATTTCTTAAACAGATTTTAATTTACCACTCTTTTTTTTAATTCTAGTGCTTCAACTTTTCTCGCTAAAAATGCAAATTTGGCTTGGAGGTCATGGTCTTCCTTAAGATTGTACATACCTCCATTAAATGTATGAGGCTGAGTTTTAACTGGAGCCTCATAAGTGCTCGTACTGTTCCAATTTTGAGCATTTTCAGCTAACAAGTCTATGTACTCTATTGCTTCATTAGGATCTTTATCTTCAAAAGTTCCATTGCATATAAATTTCACCATTTGCCTATCTTTAGGTGTTAACCCTTTATAAAAATATGAAATCAATCTCCATATTTCAAAACCATGATGAGGACAAGTATTAAACAAATCTATATACCTATCCCAACACTAGTAAAATGTTTCTTCTGGTTTTTAAGTAAAAGTGGTGATTTATCTTTTGAAAGAATTTGTTCTATGAGAAGGAAAAATCTTCTTAAAAAACTGTTGTTGCATTTCATCCTAAGCGCGAATGGATCTTAACCTAAGATTTTGTAGCCACGTTTTAACTGTCTTTTAATGAAAAAAAAAAAAGTTTTAATCTGATGGTTTTCATGCTACAATTTGAGTCATTATAAGCATTACAAACTTCTTCAAATTCTCTCAAATACAAGTATGGATTTTATAAACATTTTAATACGCATAATAAAATTATTGCATGCTTCAATTCTAATTGTTAGCTTTATATGCAACTTAAAATAATATTTATAACACTTAGAAATATTAAATTTAAATCCAATTTGATAATTTCCCAAATATAATAAATTTTATTTAATATAGATTCATTTATTGAAAAAAAATATTTTTTAAAATTTAATAAGAAAATTAATCATATTAAAATTCTCATTAATATCCTAAACTATTTTAGGATTAATTAAATAAAAATATTTTTGTTTAAAAACTCTCTTTACTTAAAAAAAAAACCATATTTCTAAACATTATTTAATTAAACATTTTAATTAAATCCTAATCCTATTAGGATAGGACAAAACTCAAAAAGTTTGATTTAAAAATTTTAATTTAATCCTAATCTAATTAGAAAAATTAATTCTATAATTAATTTAATTTAGGGTTTCAATTTTAATATAAAACCATTATTTTATATATGAATGAGTAAAATCATAATTTCAACCCCAAATATGCCTAAAAGTAATTAGAAATAAGTTGCGGGGGTAGATACGTAATTTTACCTCTCAAAAACCCTAATCTAAACAACAAGGGCATAATTGTAATTTTTCCCATGGCATCTTCTTGTTGTTGCTGGCGTGATCCGTCCACATCAATGGCAGTCGTTACCAGCGGCAGCAGTACTACTGCTATACCTAGTGGCAGCACAAAGCAATCTCTTGCGCTACTCTATTATGGCGCTGTTGTGGCCTTCTGCCAGCAGCGATTGGCTGTGAGCGTAGCACAACAAGGCGCACTAGTGACCCTGGCATCGCTGCTGGTGGCTATTGCATCTACCTAAAAGATATTTTTTTTAAATCAGTGGTAAATTATGACCAAGTTTAAACTAAACAGTAACTAGAAAAAATAATAAGAGAAAAAATATAGTTTTAGAAAAAATAAATTTTCACATAAATTTAATTCGCAGTTAACAACAATAACAATTAAAATATGCAATCAACAACTCTAATTGTCTAACGAAGACTCTGTTATCATTGTTGGGTTCCCGAATATCATACACAGTGGAAATAATAAAACAAAATTATTTAGGAGTCCTTAAGATCCTATTAGACAGATCTAGAGTTTTTTAGGGATTTATTACTTGAAGATTTGATCTTCTTTGGCTTTGAATAATTCTTTAAAGTTTGGGTTGTCACAAATCACCTAATTGTCCGGTCTTCAACGATAATCCACATGAACCACCAATGAAAAATCTCATAAATCTCTATTTAGAAGAGAAAAATTGTTATGCCTAAAGTGTTAGCTCTTTACTCTGTGACTTACATAGTTTTTTATCTAACAAACAACCACTCAAAAATAAGAGGCATATCTTACTATTTATAAGAAAATTTGAAAAACCCTAAATTAGAAAAATATCAATTTGCCCCATGAATAATGTCCATATATTAATTCAGGATAATTTTATAAATTAACTCAATCAAGTCCTTACTTGAATTTTTTAAGTTGAGAAATATAATCCATGTATTAATTATATTCTAGTCCTTAATTTCTAAAATATATTTTAATCAAGTTATACTTAATTAAATCATCTCAATTTAATTTCTGTCTAATGGTTCTTAACGTATGTGACCCATTAGGTTCCTAATATGTTTGTCCAAATATAAATTCTAATTCTAATTAAATAAATTAAATTATTTAATTTATTATCAATTCAATAATTGATTATTTATATTTGAAGATTAGGTACATCGTCTAGTAACGTGCCATTATCTTTCAAATATTAAAAAAAATCATTAATGGTTTGACTTAACCTTTTAGTGACTAGTTTCTCAGTGTAATCAATATCCTTTCATCAATAATATTTCAATTAACATTAAAGCATGGAGTATGTTTGTCATGTTAAATCATGTTTGTTCCATACATTATAGTCATTGATCATTATGAGATTTGAAATTTTTTTCAAATCTCATTCCACATTGGCCAAGGTTTCTCTGTCAATATTATTCTAGAACATATGAAATATTTTTTCTAATTCACCTAGGGTGATGAATCCTATTTTGATTACTCAAGTACCTTCGTTTAGATCATGTTATACTCAATGTCTACCCTTTCGTTACCTCGATTAAGATAATATGTAACAAGATCAAAGTATAGCATTCTCTGTATAAGATAACTTAGTGATCTCAAGTTTAAAGATCACTTACACAACCGTTACATACGTGATATCTCCATATAAAATTCTCATATTAGTTCTATGTATCCCTTATACATTAACTTACAAGAACAATTGCTTCATTTCATAAAAAAAGAACAAACTATGTATCAATATTTATGACTCTAATAATTATCCAGTATTTAAGAGAGCATCAATCAAGAAAATTTTAGAAACGATGCTTTAATGCAACAAGAATCTCATAATTATAACAACTTTATATTTGTTTTTGCAAAACATTTTTGTTCCATTAAATTTATCTTTACTCTAATTTTATAAATCAAATAGTAGATTCATTAATCTAGTATTATATGAATAGTAAAGATAAATTAAGTCTTTATTAATAATAAACATATATTTACATGAATATAATGATTTTACGTGCAACCAATCAATTGACTATAGAGCATATTAAACTAAGAATATATGGGTGGTGCTTAAATTTACTTGACTAACCCATTGAATCAGGATTTGGTGACTTGTTGAAAAAGTTCAGTCGTGACTAAAAAACTGCAGAACAAATGTCAGATTTTGAACCCGTTTGAAAACATGATATAAACCGTGTTCTCTCAAATTTTGATTTTTTTTGTTAAAAATTATATTTTTTTATATGTTTCATATTGTTTTGATATGCTGATCACAAAAATAATTTTTTTAAAAATAAAAAAAATATTATTTTGATACAAATTTAAACGAAAAACATTTTAAACCGCAACCGCTACTACAATTCCAAACGGCCCAAAGAATACCAGAATTCAAAGCATCGGCACAATAACCATTAGAACGTCAAGATTTGAATAAAATAGCAGGAGTGACCAAGGTTGTTAAAAATGTATTTTTAACACGACACGGAAAATACAAAATAAACTCGGATCGTAAAATCGTAAGGAAAATTTTTTTCATAGATAGTTCAAGCACTTTAAAATACATGGTTCAAATAAAATTTCATATATAATTTAAATAACTTTTCATTAACTAACAATTAATAAACTTAAAACAAACAATTTGCTGGTGTGTCATGTAAACTAAAACTTACGTCATTGCATTCATTTTTCTCATTGTTCCTTAGACATTCATCAATATTAGTATCATCAAGATAATAATTACCAACAATAATATTATAAATATTAGTGTTCTTATTAGTATCAACACCAATATTGTTTGATCCTAGAAATTCATCTATGTGGTGTTGTATTTATTTTTTATCCTTATTGAATTTAGTTTTTTATAAGAATTTTTATTTTTGAATTATATTAAATATAAATCCGAGATAATTATTTTATATTATTTTTTAATTTGCTATTTTAATTGTCTTTCTAACAATACAAATGGTCCTTTCCAATTACCTTAGTTTTAGAATTTTTTTACTTATTTGAAATCATTGATGTTACATAATTTTTTTTTAGTGTTATGAAAAAATTAACTAGGCGTGGGGTTTAACAAGTTTATTTATTTTTGTATTTGAAAAAAGCTTTTGATTTTTTTGATTTTCAATTATTTTTTTAAAAAATTAATTTTGAAGTCTTAAAAAAGAAAGAAAAAGGGACATGATAAATGACCGTCCCGCACGTGCCACCCAGGCAATCACAATCTCTCCGCTCTCTTTCTCATATCATCATCATCGTCAGTCTTCTTCTTTCTTCTCCTCTTTCACTTTCAAGCTCATCTCTTGCGCTCTCTTTGTCATGACTAACAACTCAGTGTCATTTCCATGGCTTTTGCTCATTACTTAGTTGTCATTCCCACTAACCCTCAAATCTCACAAAAGCTTCACTCTTTAGCAACTCTTTCTCCTCTAGTCCTCCTCCCCTCCTCTACCTCATCCCACCCCACTTTTTTTTTTTAAATAAAAATCACTTTGATTTAACTTTCTCTTCTACTTTGCTGAAAACTAAAGCACGCAATCTATCTATATTTCCCAAATTCCGTCACATTGGACACAAAGGTAAACTCATAATTTAATTATATATTTTATTACTTTTCAAATAAATTATATGATGACTTAATTGATTTGGAATAACTGTTTTAAGAAAAGATGAAAGCAAAAGAATTAGAATTGTTAATAATTTTTTATAATTTTATCAAACTTGATAAATTCAATTCAAGTTTGACTAATTTTCATCCAGTTTTATAATTTTCATGTTTTTTATTTAATTTTACATATTTATGTTGACTCGTAAAATTATTTAACTCACTAGTTTGACAATCATGAAAGTAACCCATTATAATCAAATCCTGTAGCCATTTGACCATGGACATTGTTCCTATGATCAAAGCTTCTTGCATTGAAGCAAACCCCACTAACACCGTATAAGAATCATTATAATCATGTCAGATGATAAAAGAATTGGAGTGATGCTGTCAGATGATAAAAGCAAACATCAAGGTTAAGACAGACATTCGATATCCTCAACAGTCAAAACCAATTCTGTGACTCAAGAAGTGATTCATAATGGCAATTTCTTTTATGAATCTAAATTAAAGAATCAGGAGATCCATGCTACATTTTAACAATATCTTTGGGAAGTACAGCACGGTATAATTACACTAAGCAGTGCTCTGAAACTGTGTATTGTGTTCGCGAAATTGTGTGTTTGTATTTGCAACATTGCTAACGACATATTATGAGATGCCAACTGTGGTTTGAGGGAGCGATACGCGATCTTGATCAGTGGATCTGACATTTTCGTTTTCTAGTTCAATACTGGCTCCTTTTGATCTGCTAAAAGCGTCAGAAGGAATGTTGATTCCAACAAAGCCAATCAATACAGCTAAAGCTCCAAGGCCATCCATGAGACGAGGGGCATTGCCGATAAAGGAATCCACAATAGCTGCCAATGGAACCTGAATTGAAAGACCAGCTGTTGCTACCGTGGTGGTCGTCAAAAGGACGGCCTTTGCCCATAAATAGTCACTCAGCACGTTATCCAACAAACCTGTTTAAGATGGGGAAAAAGGGAGAAAAAAAGAGAGGAGAGGGCTCAGGTAATTTTTACGCATGTAACTTGCTTTCTCAAAATCAGATCATCCACATAATCTAAAAGATTATCATACAAATTATTATCCACAAAAACAACTCGAACAAATTATTTATATGAACCATGAAACTCAATATAAATTCAGTGTTTGCATTGTTTTCTTCCCCGTTCATGATTACTTATTTTTCAAAAAAAGACAATTAATTGAGTTTTGATCCCATTTCCAATAAATAAAGTACAATGAAACTTCAACATTTTTTATGCCAGTCAAATTGGAGCCCATTCATGTGTTCACATAGCAACCTTTAAACAGAGGACATCCTCTGAACTTAAAAGAATTTTCTATATGCATGTGTGTATGTCCGGCGTGCCTCATGGTTAGCACACAACATATTACGCTTATGATAAAAGGTAATCACATAAATTGCTGGCATCGCATAAAGAACTACTTCAACACAGCAAGTAAGCCAGACCCAGCATCATAAACAACCCTACACCCCAATTCCAATGTTCTTAAGTGATGACCAAGTCTTGATTGCCTGAAAAGGGTGTTCTCATGTTAAGGAAGAGAATAAGATCCGATCAAGTATTCAAGGAAAGAAAAAGGCCTCACGACCTTGGCCAGAAATTTCCTGTTCATTGTCCTAGAATTTGATCAAACAACCAAAACGATACCACCATATCAGACTGATGTTCCAACTATACTACGTCTACTAACATTAGTTATGAGGCAATCATTAAACATAGCCTCACTATAATGTGTACAGCATGACAATGTCAACAATAAAAATTGCACTGTTCTACACAAATATAACCTATTTGTCAGCTATATTACAGAGTTTGCTCTGTAAATACAGGTAACAGATTGAGAAATCGAATAACTATTAAGAAGATTAGGTGAACAAGGCAACATGGACCCATTCAACCATTTTACCATTGGCAAAATGATGCAGGACAGATTTGAGATTTCTGTTATACTAAGGATTTGTGGTGAGCTAGGGTTTATTGTTCGTGAAATTAGGGTAGAATATAGCTTGTTTAGGAAGAAATAAGGAGAAATTAGGTTGTGAACATTAATTCGCAGCAATGTAGCAGAAGAACAGTAAAACAAGGAAGAAGATAAAATAGGCGAAAAAGAGAACCAAGAAGAAACCTTAGGCACAAAGCCTTCAAAATAACTCTCGAACTCAATTTTTTTTTTTCCTAACTCAACTCTGCCAAAAATTAAAACATAGCATCCCTATTTATAGAGATTAAGACTCCCTAAAAGACTAAGATAACTAATCCTTACTGGACAAGGAAATGAACTAATCAGGAATAAACTATTAAAGACTACGACACCAAATTCATAAATAAGACCAGACCTTCAGGTAATTCTGAAAATTACTAAAATACCCCTGATTTTCAGAACATGCAGCAATTACAATTCTGCCCCTGCTTACAAAGTAGCACATAACTCAAGACTCTAAATCCCAAACACAGAAATCTACCAAGGGAACTTATTTGACCAAAAAAGGCTTCTTGCTTGACAAAAAACCACTTAATGTAGCTTTAGGTTTCCAAAGTGGAGAGAATTTCTCTAAGTATAACATAGTTACTCCATCACAAAAAAGCATAATTTCAAATTTGACAAGTTTAAGCGAACAAAAATCATAAGCGAAGATGACAAAAGAGGTATGAGATACGTATATCCTTGCAGCATGCAGTTTTTTGAGATGAAAACAAGTAGAGCTTTGAATCCAAATACTGAGCAAGAATGACTAAAATACAAACCTTTGCCAACAATTAAACCAAACTGCTTCCATGTCAGCTTACAAAAAGGCTCTAGATTGGTGAGATCAAGAACGAGGGCAACCGGAAGGAAAATGATGAGGTTGAAAAGCCCTAGGTATCCAAGGAACTGTGCCATACTGGCATGTCCGCTTTTTCCATCATTGTCAGGCAACTTCAGGCGAATAAGTGTAATATACACAGCATACAATCCAGCTGAGACCAGAGCTAGAATGTCTCCAAGAAGAGGTTTCGAAGAAATTGCACTTAAACCAGTTTCTGAGTCGCCCAAACTGACGATTATAGTACCAGCCATGCAGAAAAGAACACTTAAAAGCTTCACCCAAGTGAACTTTTCACCCAGAAACACTAGAGAGACCACAAAGGTGAAAAGGCTGGAAACACTGCTTAAAATGGTATTTGACTGCACACAGCAAGGACAAGGATTTAATTATACTAGTCTGATGAACCACAGATGCACACATGATACAATATCGAAAGACACTTACTGTTACAGATGTATACTTCAATGATAGATTGAAAGTCAGCTGTGCCAAAAACCAAAATGGGCAGATAAGCAGGCTAACCTTTGCCACCCTAGCACGTGTCCATCGCCCCTTTTCATCAACTCCTTTATTAACATCTTCATCTGCTTGCACAGGCAAGGTCCTTTCAAGCTCATTTGATACAGATTCCAGATTTGAATGAACAGCTTTCTCATTAAGACTACTTATGCCATCTTCCATAACCACAGATGGATTCAACTCATCTGCTTTTACCCCCAAATAACCATCTCCAAGAAGAATGGCCTGCTCTGACTCTCTCAGTTCTTCCAAAGAGCTCCTCTTTTTATTCCTCCAGAACAGTAAACCACCATAAGAATCCTCCAAATAGCGTCCAATTTCAACCATCGGAATGTAAATCACAAACAACGAATTGCAAATGTACGTGACCAGAAATGGCGAAACACCAGCATCTACAACAGATTGAACCACAAAACTAGCTGCTATCCATATATTTGCAACAGAAAATATGTATACCAAACCCATAACCCATCTCCAAGCCTTACCTTTCTCCATATTTTCACAACCCAATATTTTACACTAACTCCCAAAAAGCTCAAATCTTCGGAACAAAGCTCAGATATTTACACTGCCTCCAGATTTAGCAAGATAACCAAGTAAATAAAATCCCTTGTACAGACAATCACCACATTCCCATGTCATAATTTACACCAATACCTTACCTAAACTTGGCAAAACTAAAATATCACGAACGAGAAAAAAGAAAAAGACGCAGTAACATGAAATTGAACGAGAACCCATTTTAATGGACACCAGATCTCACCAGAAAACACCTTGTTCAGTTAGAAATCCACTTTTTTTCATATATATATATATATAGAAACACTAGCAGTTAAACATTGATTTTGAAAATAAAATTGATCAGATAAATTATAATTATATTTACCAGCCTTGAAAATCAGCCGATAATTCACTGAGCTATGTGGGGTTTCTACGTGGAGAGAGAGAGTCGCCGTAGATCCCTGGGACGGTGAAAAGATCCGGTGAGAGTAAATGGGGAGATCATTGTTCGTGTTGTTTGTTGACAAAAGTTATTATTTGACCATGGGCCGGAGTGGGCGGATTGCAATGTGGTCCATTTGCTGTTTTTTATTTTTGCTTTTAATAATGACGTCGATAAAATATTATTATCGCAAGTATTTTCTTTTTTGGGATGCCTATTGTCAGCATATTTAAGAAACTGCGCCCCCTAGTACGCAAATCGAGCTGGTTTATCTAGGCCATATTAAAAAGATTGTTTTTGAGAATATTTACAGTAGTTGTCTTTATAGTTTTTTATTTAAAAATTTATTAAAATAATATTTTTTTTATTTTTTAAAATTTATCTTTAATATCAGTACTTTAAAATAATTTATAATTATAAAAAAAATTTAAAAATCTTTAAAAATACCTTTTAAATGCAAAAATAAACACACCATAAGACTATCCATTATACCTTGGTTTTCCAAAATGCTATTTTCTTAGATAAGAATGGGAAGTCCTTTTTATTTTAAAAAAAATACTTTTAAAAAATAATTTTTTTTATTTTTCAATGTTTGATAACTTTAAAAAAAGTTGATCAAGAAAAAAATATTTTCTAATAAAAAAACATTGGTCTTAAAGAAAAATAATTGTTTTCCTTTCAATTTTTCATAACTTTTTTAAAAATATTTTTCATAACTTTTTTAAAAACATTGAAATGTGTTGCGAACCCACACAAACATGAAACACAAACAAGATAGAATACACCCAAGGAATTCAAAATCAGGTTTAATGATAATGATAGAAAATCTAACCCAGTAGTTATCTTGAACAAAAAAACCAAAGCTATTGAAATGAAACTCATACCCAACGATTATAATGAATCACGAAGGAGAAGTATAAGGAAAAACATCATAAAAACTATTGATCTTTGATAAGTTCAAATCAATTTGATGAATAATCAAAATATGAGCAAAACCTCTCATACACACAATTCTAAATAATCAAGTTTGAATTTATTCTTCCTTTTAGAAGGGTATTTATACCATATAAAACAACCATATCCTAATGAATTAATGGTCTAAACATAATACCTAAATAAAATACATAAAGCTTGAATATAATAAAATAAAAACTTTAATTCTAACTTGGTTGCCATAAACTCCACAAGAATAATTGGAAAAATCCACCTTTGTATAGGAAGTTGTGTAGCTGAACTTGACTAAGGCTGCCAAGTTTGAGTCCTTGCAAAAGTATGTTGAATTATTGATATTGTTTCTTGGAATTCAAAGGATGTTGCCACCAAACTTTGAATATTTGCAAACTATGTCAAATGGATGATTATGATTCCTTCAGGTCAAAATTGCTGCCAAACTTTGATTCTCCTATTTTTTTACAATAATCATCATCTTTCATGCCTAAAACCCATTTCCCTCTTCTTCTTTTTTATGGATCAAATTAATTATAGTTTGATTGTCACTTGTCGGAGAGTTGAAGCTTATCTTGGTTCAAATATGCTGAACAAACCGGTTAAATGCCTCTTTTAGTTTCTTGGCCCTTGACCTTGTGATTGGCTCAGTTGACATCTCTAATGGATCATTTGCAGTGGGTTGGTCTGCTTGAATCATCACCTTCATCAAACAAAAAGATATCAAAAAAATTAAAAGTAGTACAAACATCATACTCACTTGATAAATCTATTTTGTGGGCATTGTTATTCATCTAGTTAAGGATTTGGAAAGGCCCATTTCTCAACGGCTGCAATTTTGATTTCGATGGGCTAAAAACCTCTCATTGCGTATATACACTCAAACTCAATCACCTGGTTGGAAAACAACTCATTTACAGGGATTTGCCATGGATAAATATTGATCATTTTTCTTTTTGATATGCTACCTTACACTCTCATAGAGTGCCTTCATTATTTGTGTATTTCTATTACCATCAAGACAAATCTTTTCATCAACAAGTAAATGAATCAATTATAATTGAGTTAATGAGTTAAAGCCATAAATAATCTCAAATTGTGAGAAATTAGCAGTAGAATGCACAATACAATTATAAGTAAATTCAATGAATAGAGAGCAACCTTCCTAACTATAAGATTCCTTTTGAATGACAATACGTAAAAATGTAGTTAAAGTCATGTTGACTACTTTTATTTGACCATCCGTTTGTGGATGACAAGTTATCGAAAACAAAAACTTAGTTCTCATCTTCCCCATAAAACCTTCCAAAAGTAGTTAAGAAACTTAATATCACAATTAGAAACTATGCTTCTAGGAACCCCATGAAGTTGTACTATCTCTCTAAAAAATAAATTAACAATATTAGTTGTATCATCAGTTCTATGATATTCTATTAAATGCATTATCTTAGAAAATCTATCAACAACTACAAATATAAAGTCCTTACCCCTTTTCGACCTAGATAAACCTAAAACAATGTGACATCCCCATATTCAGGATAAAGGAACGATCTCATGTTAACTGATAAACAAAGTGATTAAATTTTTTTTTCTATATCTATTCATGGTGTTTGTATTAAAGTCTACTGAAATTTCGACAGAGTCTCTCATATATCGAGAGATCCCAAGTTATCGACATACAACATGTTTACACTTCTAATATACCGCATCTCCTAACTCAATTCAACCCCAATCATCCTGGGTCTCAATCCCACAAACATCATCATTCATATCAACCACAATGTTTATGATATACATTGTACAACAATTATTATTATGGATGGATAAAGATATAAACATGCATACATGGAGCATGGTTATACAAAGTACATAATTAAATTCATCTATTCCAGTTTAAACATCAATTATACAAATTGAGTTATAAAAAAGTTGTAATATTACCAAAATACAAGGGTATACTCCCTAGGACCTAAATTACAAAAAGTGAAACTAAGCTAGAATCTACTCCTATCGTGCATGCAATGGTCCTGAAAATAAAATACATATTATTAAAATATGAATATCACAATAATAAAGCAATACAAATATCCAGCAATTTTAAAAAAGGCAAACATGCATTCATATTTTATTCACTTCTCCATTTTGATTGTCATTGGAAATTCTTTCTCCTTCAACTACTAAAAACCAATTCCTCTTCCATCATCAACCTCTATTCAAGATCTCATAAGACCATCCGTGATTATTTTTGCTTAACACATTACCGATACTAATTTCACTGTTGTCATCACTACCCCATAGGAGTCGATGCAAGGTGATCCCCTTACTTGGGATCCTAACATATACTACATGTATGCTAGTTAATACATGGTGATCCCCTTACCCGGGATCCTAACATACACTAAATGTATGCTAGTTCATGCCCCAAATCACACTTCTCATATTTTCTTTGTCAACGATAATTTCATCACTTGGCAAATCACACAACAACCGTTCACCTTGAATACACATACATTCAGAATACTATCCAAAATATTTACATCATTACGCAAACTTTCCTCCTTTCTCCTAATATCCAATGTTCGGTAATTCACATCTCACATCAATAACATATTAAATCATAGAATTTAACTAGAAAGTATAGGTGCGGATCACCTACCTGCAATAGAAGCTCAACTCGTGCTCCACTGTTGTTGCTATTGCACCACGCCGGTGGTCTTAAATAGTACTTAAAAGTGCATTTTTATCAAGGTTTTATATCATCATTTTGCACTTGAAGTATCAATAACTCCTTAACTAAAGCATGTTTTATAATAACAAGTCCGATACCATAAGATACCTTTAATTTATGGTAAATGTTCATCTTAAATGCAGGCCTATCACATAAATGAAAGGATTGATTGATGAGTGAGTTTAAGTACGGAAATTGAAAGGACAAAGAGAGGGCCAAACTTAGAAAAAAGATGCTAGTTCAATCCAAATTGGAACACTGTTCGGTCATTGGGTCATATCAGGAGTTGTAGATCTTGGATTTAGGTATGCCTTATATGTATGGAAAGCTAAGACATAGGCCTAAAACTTTCATGGGGAGTCTAAGATTTAAAAAGTTCATTTTCAAGTCCAAATTGTAGCAACAACAGAGAAGTCCGAATCTGTCCTGCAGCCCAGACACTATTCAGTGTTCAGCCCATATCTCAAGTTTTAGAAGTCCAAATGACCTCAATTTTTTTTTTTTGCTGGAAAGCTGAGACAATTTCCTAGAACTTTCATGATTTAAGTCTGTTCAAATTATGACGTTATCAATAATGTTTTTGGAAGACAATAAGATAAGGATTGTCACCAAGTTAAGATGTGGCCACCCACTCAATAATTAGTCAACAAATCAATAGTTCCGAATTTTGGCCTATAAAAGAAGGCATTTGCCATGTATTTAGGCATCTTGGTTTGTAGATCAAGGTCATGCTCTTGCTCTCTCTTTATATTTTGTAATGCTTAAGTTTGCTTATATTAATCTCTTTCTTATGCTTTTCATTTCCTTTCCTTGTTTATTTATGTTTCTCTCTTTCATTATGTTTAGCTAAGTTAATTATGTCAAGGTGAAAAGGTTACACTAATGGTGTAAGAATAAGTATAATATAAACTTAACATGGACCTTAATGTTTGATACTAATATGTTTTATATTTGTTATCTTGTTCACTTTTAATACTTTGTTTGTTAAATGGTTAATCTAGATTTATGTTGTATAATCCTTGGTACAACAAATACTTGACACTTTTATAGCCTATTCGTATGGTATAACCGACACCTGTGCTATGAAAGGAACTTGATTTGTTGTTAACATAAGTTATAATCATGAATGCCTGACAACATTTACAAGTATTAGCATTATTCGAATAAGATAACTAATGTAATC
>Ga0325410_1003532_pt1 | contig 17672 bp, 10 predicted proteins | sample PopdelMetagenome_16_FD_206182 | JGI IMG/M metagenome (GOLD analysis project Ga0325410, IMG submission 206182) | Populus deltoides microbial communities from Bellville, Georgia, United States - Xylem-PdIQD-R3 | ecosystem: Host-associated > Plants > Phyllosphere > Stem > Wood/Secondary xylem...
AAAAAATAATATTTACATTGTACTAAACACTTTTTAATTTATTTTAAATAAATCCATTAAATTTATTTGAATGTTGGGCTTAATCTTGCTGGGTTACAAAGTTTTTCTATTGAAATGGGCTTATAAGTCTTTTAAATGTATAATCATCTCTCGATATTGATTTACTAGCACATATTTGAGTATATATCAAGTAAATTAATTTTCGTTGATTTTCCCCCTCTTCTTCAAATCCATCACGGGAAGAATCCAAGTTAAAGGAAATTGGTTAATTTAAATCATATCTTAAAAACTCATCTAATAACTTAAATTTTTTTAATTGAATTGGTTGTTTAATATCAACAAACAAGGCAGGAGTTCCCATGGACATTTTCAACAGTACAGACATGCAAATGAAACAAGGTCATTAGCTTTCTTGGTTAACCATGCGGACCTGCTAGGAGCAGGATGATTCAGACCTAACATATGCAGCGTCATTTCCCAGATTTGTACACTGCACAGAATAATATTATGGCAATATAGAACATTGGTTACTTCTTACGCTTTGGACTTGAATCGAGATCCCGCTATTGGATAGATCCCAAAACCGTCGTCGCAATGAATAGCATTGTGAAATAAATAGCCTGCTTGTGTTATCGCTAAACCAGTAGCTTTTAAAAGGGCATGCATAGCCAAGTACAGGCAGCACTACAGCTTTGAGCTCCCTTGCGGCTGCTGTTTTTTGGAGAAGAATCAGGAAAATTGAAAGCAACTCTTACTGCAGAAGGCTGCTTAGCTGCATCAGAAGATATCTTTATACCATCATGAAGGGGTGTTTCGGTAGTTTGAAAGAAATTCATATCATCAGGAGTTAAAAAACTGGGTGGAGATGCAGAACCGCAAATAAAAAGGACCAGATCATTGATCCACTTTGATTTCAAAAGTATGTTTATCATACAACCTGAGCTTTAAATCTTCACGCATGTCCTCCATCAAAACGACAAGACATCGCCTGATCAACAGATGCAGAGACAGATGATTATCTTTATTACGTGTTCCAGCAACAAAACCCGAAGGGGTGGTCCAGCGGCAAATCATCTAGGGTTTCCTCCCTCGTGTCTCAAGTTCGATCACAGGAATTTAGTTTGATTTAGTTTGGCGAGCGGAAGATAATTGTACTCAGAAATAAAAAGGGTAAATTGTAGAAGCTGCATTAACACTTATTACAGCGAATTAATTCAAGTTCTACAAACTTTATATTTATTAAAAATTTAAATAATTATTAATTTTAAAATTTATAAATTAATTAAAATATACACAAACTAATATTCATGTTAATTAAAAATAAATACCATAGAATAATAACATTAATAATTAATAAAAGTAAAGGAATGTTTTGAACATGAAATTAACCATAGGGAGCAGAACCCTGCAAGCATTGACCCAAAAACAGTCTTCTAGCTTCCTGCTTCTCTGTTCTGTCATCTCTTCGCTGTAGATAATACTGTTCATCTTGCTCGCTCTCCTTCTCAAGGGTAGGCCACCAGTAATCCAAGCTGGTCCTCGTCAGTTTCAAATCTTCCCACTGCATTCCCATGTTCCTTACAGTCTCACAAGCGCGGATTATTGACTTTGTGGGATCCATGAGATAGCCAGTCCTTTAAGTTCTTATGGAGATATGGTGGTGCTGGTCCTTTCGTTCTTTTGAAAACGACTCCTAGCTCTTGGTCTGGGTGGTGACGGTGACAACGGCGTCTGATTTGATCATTTGGAAAAGGAAGGAAAGGAAAGGATTGCACATGGTGGTGGGGACTCCCCTTCAACTCTTTTGCTTGGTTCACAGGATTAGAGAGAGCATCTCCAATCAATCTATGCTATAAGAATCTTCCTTTGAATGCTAAGTGTGTGGAGGTCCTTTCTTGTGAGTGCTGCTCTTCTTTTAATATCAGGAATTTCTTTTGCAAATTAGTACATTTCAGAAAATAAAAAACAATTCAATTTGAATGAATAGTTCAATTAATATTTACTAGAAATATCATAAACCTTAATAAATTTAAAAGGTTGCTTTATTACTAGTAACGCAAATGTTTATTTTTTTTTTAATTTCTTGTGTTATTGATAATAAATTCTTAATTATCTAAACTCTGCTATTTTTTTTTAAAATTCAACTATGCTGGTTCGAAAAGAAAAAAAAAAATCTCTGCTGAAGTTAATTTTTCTTTAAAAAAAGAAAACTATTTTCTTGGAATAAAATCATTAGCTCGACAAGGGTCTCTTAATTTGTGCCTTCCGAATAATATTTTTAAATTATCACTTGTTCGATGTTGTATATATTTTCCATTTAATATGTTTATAAGCTGTCATCGCCATGGCAAGGGACACTCTCACAGCTCTCCCCAATGTTCAACCTTTTCCATTCCAGCGTCAGAGCGGTATGTTTTTTATTTAAAAATATATAGACCTGAAAACATAAAAAAAAAATATTTTAAAATAAAAAATAAAAAAAAATTCAAATTTCTTTCGATCTCACCTTTGGATTATTACTCCATAGTTGTATCTGGTCAGTTAGCTATGACCCATGCATGGTTCACTATCACCAGTGTCAGTCTATCACAAGTGGAAGAAAACCATTTATGGAAGAAAACAAGGGATTAAATGTCGTATAACACTAGCTTGCTGCAGCTTCTTAAATATGAAGTCGGAAAGATAATGATGTTGAAATTTGAGGTGATGATTACTTGCTCAGAGTGCTAACTAAGCACGTAAAATAGGGATTTGACTATCTTCAACCAGGGAATGACTAAATTCTCTGTATTGCTTAGAAAATCGATACCGGAGGAGCCAAATGTTCAATTAGGGAATTGACTAAATCATAAGTGAAAGATTATTTAATGGAGTAGCAAAATGAAGAGTGCTGTCTTCCAGGAATATATTATCAGAATTAAAATTTCAAAAGTGATTTTTTTTTTAATTTTTGATATTATCACATTGGAATCATGAGAGGGTGTGAGAATTGAAAAAAAAGGCCCAAGAACTTACACTTGCTGATTGCGCACCATATGGATTCCTTCACTAAAATGTTTTTTTGTCATCTTGGAAGTTTATTCCTTTAAGCTCCTCGTGTTCAACCTGCAATTCAAAATTATTGACAGAATGATTAGAAAACTAAGTAAAAATCAATAACAAATCAGGAAAAAAAAAAGAGAGTAAAGTATTGAAAACAGACACGAACCATGACACACCCCAAAAAATAGAACAGAGAAGGAAACTGTTTGCAACGGGAACTATGAAAAGCGAACTAGGGAAGACGATACAGATCGATAACGCAGCAACACATAAATGACGGGTGATGGGCACGTTAATATATCAAGTCACGAGAAAAATAATGGATAAGGAGGAGAGCTCGGCACCCAACGCAACTAGGAAGGATCTGGCAAACAACATAAGGCATCTACTGGACGCGAATGGCAATGGAATTGGCACGGAACGAAAGAAAGAGCTGTTATGCACAGTACGTAGTACTGGAAAAGATGATCCAAAACCCACCATCACAAAAAGCTTTTGAACCCAAATGAAAACATTGGACTGGAAATTCATTCATTTTCAGGACCAAAAAAAGCAATCCCTTCTTAACGATTTACAGTCACCAAATACATATATCTCATGATCATCTTAGCTACTGCAAGCTCCAGTATTCCCCTTTCCAATTCTATTTTTCTTTAGTTATATTATACGTTGTTCTTTCCATTTATATATGCCAAATATGCCCGGTCTCAGTTCAATTGAGTCTGCAGTTATTGCCAATGATTCCCGTTGTGAACAAGGTAGATATGGCCAGGATTCCCATGAGCATGGTAACCATATTGATACTGAGGAGGCGGAGGAGTCTTCTTCTTTGAAGAAAACGCTACTGGCTTCGACATCTGATGATAGTAGCACCTTGGAGTGGTAGAAGTTGAAGCAATGGTGGCACCACCATAGCTATTAGAGGGTGAGGAGGGGGAGGAGGAGGAGGAAGAGGATGAGGATGATTTGGAAGAGGAAGAATATATTTTTTTCGGGAGCGAAAGGAAGGCCCTGATCTTTAAAGATGAAGTCGGGGTTGCTGCTCCTGCTCGATCGTATTCCTCGATGAGATTTGCTAGATCCTCATCCGAGGTGATCGATACCAGAGCGTCTAGATCTTCTTTTGGCAACTGACAACGGAGACTCACTGATGTGCCACACAACTCTCCAAGCTTCAACAATAACTCTGTATGCCACACATGCAAAAATATTCCACCCCATATCACTTACTCCATCATTATATATCCACACACATACATAACAAAAGCATAATATTTGATACAGGTAAAGCTAAAAAATGAATTACCAAAAGAAATGGAAAGGGGAGATGGTGGAAATTCATATAGAAAACACTGACCAGCAAAGGAGATGGAACGGTCGACGCCGATGACACGGGTCTCGCCACCTTGATAACGGAGTTTACCATCGGGAAAACGGGGGATGATCTTGCCACCATAACTGCAGAGGAACTTGATGGTGGCGGTGGCAGAGGAGGGGGCTCTGAGGTGAAGCTTGGTGGTGTCAAGTGAAGGTCCGACCATACTTGAGCAATAAGAGAAATGGGGTCCAGTCGATCTAGTGAGAGGAGGAGGGAGAGAGAGCTAGCTAGTTTTGAGAAGCGAAGAGGTTGAAGGAAGATGCTAAGCTAGCTGCCTTAGAGCTGCCTCTTCAAGCCTAACTATGGTACTCTTCTTCCCGTATTTATAGAAATGGTTCCTTGCTAGGGGAGGGTGAAACTTTGAGTGTGGGGCTCAGCTTACGTCAGTTAAGATTCCTTGAGAGTCCACAGTCTGGGATAAAGAGTAAAGTTAAATAACTTCAAACCATAGACTTTTTGACTCCTTGTCGTCGGTCTATAACGGGCTTGTTAAAAGGGCGTTTGGGATGTTGCTTTAAAATTTGAATTTTATTTTTTATAAAATATTTTTTATAATTTTTTTTATTTTTTTATGTATTAATATTAAAAATATTTTTTAAAAAATATATTTTTAAATAAAATGCACCTTAAATGTAACCTTTAACACATTTCTAAATGGATGATTAATAAGTTAAGCTCTAAAAAAAAACTTATTTGTTTTGTATCATAAATTTAATATTAAAATACCATAAGTTTTGAAAAATCCTTAAATTAGGTTTTGAAATATACTTTTATTTTTAACTTATTTTTAAATCTTATATTATGTTTTCTATTTATAATTTTATTTTTTATTTTTTTTTAGTTTAACGTGGGTGTCCGGGCCAGCTTGCGCGTACCTCGACTAATCCCACAGGCCCTGAAGTTAACGACCATGTAAGCCTCCAATGGGAATCATATGAGCAACCACCTTGTAAATGTTGGATTCTAAACTATTCATAGAGAAAAAAACGAAGCCGGAGTCGTTACATTTAGGCTGGGTTCAAAAATTATTTTCAAAGAGCATTTACTTAAGAAATTCGATGATTTTTTTAATATAAAAATAATTAAATTAATGCATTTTACGCACAAAAATATTAGTATAAAACCATTTAGACACTACTAAAATACACAATTATTATTAGCTACAGTTTACACAATGAGCTCTTCCCACTGATTTTGTCGTTATTCTCACTTAAATCTCGTTTATTTGTTGGGAAGTAGTTTTTTTTTTAAGTGGTTTTCTTGAAAAGTAAATTATTTTTTGATGATTGGTAATGTCATACAAAATAAGTTGAAAAATATTTTTCAGTATTTGGTTATGTCATAGAAAATGAGTTGTAAAATAATTTATTAATATTTTTTAAGTTTATTAAAATAATAAGAAACAAATTTTACAAATTAAAAAGTTGAATGAGAATGGAATTGAAAAAAAATATAATTTCATAAATTATCTCAAATAAAATAAATAACAATTAAAATAATAGAGATCGAATCTAACATTTAAAAAAAATTAAAGATGATGAAATTAAAATAATTATAATTATAATTTCAAAAATTATTTTAAATAAAATAAGTAACAATCAAAAGCATGAGGATCAAATTTGATAGATAAAAAATTTTAATTAAAAAAATAATAAGAGAAAAGAAAATAACAATTATAAAAATGAAGACTAAAATTAATATAAAAATCAAATTAAATCAAATTCTAAGAGGTGAAATTGAAGAAAAAAAAAGAATTCACAACAAAATATATAGCAATCAAAAGTTTGAGGATCAAATTTGTTATAATCAACAAATTATATGATATTTCTAAATTTATCACAACTTCTGAAAAGTGTTTTCCGTCCAAAATAAAAGGAAAACACTTTCCTGAAAACCAAGCCAAATTTTTATTTGACTGGAAAGTGTTTTCTGTTGACCAATTTTTCTGATAACAAATAAACACAGGAAAGTTTGGAAAGTGATTTCCAAAAAACTACTTTTCGTCAAACAAATGAGGCCTTAAATAGATAATTGCATATATGAGTACAACAATATATATATATGTATATATAATTCCTTGTATAGCCTATAACAACTATTTTCTTATCTCTACTCTTGTAAAGCTTTTCTATATAATGAAACTCCAATGACATAAGCAGTTGCTGTGGTTGATAATTACTGGTTTATAAAACCTTTACATGGTATCAGAGCCATAAGATTAACCTCCATCCGATCCTATGGCCTCAGAAAACTCTTCTTCTACTCTCTCCTTCAACACCATAGTTCACATGGTTACTATCAAGCTATCCTCCACCCTTTCTCCTTTGGCGCAGTCAAGTGGTTCCTTTGCTGCAATGCCCAAAACTTTATGAAATATGTTGATGGCTCAACACCAATGCCTTCTGCTGCCGTTGATCCTACATCCCATAATCTTTGGAAGCAGTTTGATCAACTCGTCATGAGTCTTCTGCTTTCCTCTCTCATAGAGGAAGCACTTTTTATTACCATTTGCCTTACAACATCGAGAGATGTCTGGAACTCTCTTGAAACTACTTTTAGCCACAAATCTAAGGTCTGCGAACTTCAAATAAAAGATAAACTTCATCTCATGAAGCGTGGCTCTCGTAGTATTTATGAATACTCTCAAATATTTAAGGCTCATTGTGCTCAATTATTAGCAATGGGACGTCTAGTTGAAGACACTGGCAAGGTGCACTGGTATTTACGTGGTTTAGGCCATGAATTTTCAACTTTCTCCATCACTCAACTCTTTTTAACCCCTATCCCAAGTTTTAAGGATATTGTTCCTAAAGCAGAGAGCTTTGATCTTTTTTCGAAGTCTATTGATCATAATACAGGGGTTCCTGCGTATATGGCAAATTTCTCTCTTGCAGCTTCAAACCGATATGGAAGACCAAACAACTATCAACACAAATATAAAGGAGGACCATCAAAGGGAGGAAATCATAGCAAGCAATAGTATAAATGTCCTCCTCGATGTCAAATATGTCGTGAGGAAGGACACTATGCCACGGATTGCAAACGCAGATACATCAAATCTGATGCTAATCTTTTTGAAGCTCTTGCTAACTGTACCATTAGCAATGAACCTGCAGATTGGTATACAGACACGGGTGCATCAGCTCACATGACGACTGATGTATCTCAACTTGATAAGGTGGAACCTTACACTGGTAAGGACAAAGTTGTAGTTGGTAATGGATCCTCTCTACCCATAACATATATTGGTTCTTGTTCTCCAACTCCCACCCTTCAATTAAATGATCTTCTTGTCGTCCCAACCTTAACAAAAAAATCTGCTCTTTGTAAGTAAACTAACCAATAATTATCCTTTATCTGTCTCTTTTACTGACAATGATTTTATCATACAGAATCTCTAAACTCAAAAGGTGGTGGCAAGCGGTAACCGTGTTGATGGTCTTTATGTACTGAAGCGTGGAAACCAAACCTTATCTACTATCATTACAAAATCAAGTATTTGTAATTCCTTTGCAATTTGGCATGCACATTTAGAACATGTCTCATCCACAATAATTTCCATTCTTAATAAACAAGGTTCTATGCCCCTCACTTCTATATTGCCGAATCCATCTCTGTATGTTAGTTGTCAAAAGGCTAAAAGCCATAAACTGCCATTTCCAACAAGTGACAATCGCTCTAAAACCATACTTGGTCTCATACATTGCGATCTATGAGGTTCAGCACCCATAACTTCCATCTCAGGATATCGATATTATGTTATCTTTATCGATGATCACTCACGTTTTACTTGGTTCTATCCATTAAAACACAAAACTGATTTTTACCAGACATTTATCAACTTTCAATCTCTGGTTGAGAATCAATTCTCAACAAAAATAAGAATTTTTCAAAGTGATAGGGACAAGGAATTCATCAGTAAGAATTTACATTCTCATTTCACTAAATGTGGCATTCATCACCAATTCTCTTGTCCCTATACACCATCTCAGAATGGTAGAGTAGAGAGAAAACACAGGTATATCATAGAAACAAGTCTCACAATGCTTTTTCATGCCACTGTCCCTCTTCATTTCTGGGTTGAAGCCTTTAGTACAACAGTCTTCATTATTAACCACTTGCCAACACTAGTCTTGAATGAGACATCTCCTTTTGAAATTCTGTAGGGTAAGTCTCCTTTTTATGCTACCTTTTGAATTTTTGGATGCTTATGTTTTTCGAACTTGCGAGATTATGCCAAACACAAGTTTGAACCAAGAAGTCTTCCCTGTATTTTTCTTGGTTATCACACTTTCTACAAAGGATTTTGATGTCTTAATCCTGTCTCTCATCGAGTGTTTGTCACTCGACATGCTTGGTTTGATGACAATATATTTGCATTTTTTTTTCTAGTATGCAACCTTCCTCTGCAATCTCAGATTTTATTGCCTTCCATGATCCCACTTCATCACATTCTGTTATGCCCAGTACTAACTCTTCTGTAAGATCTTCATCTTCACAATCAATAACTTTGTCTATGTCGTGTAAATCATGTGCTTTGGAATTGCTTTCATCTCCAAGCTCATCAATTTCACTGCCACATGTCTCTACTCCTCTAGAAGAGTCACTTCCAGCAATCCTAATAGCATCAGCTTCACATTAGAATTCTCATCCCATGATAACTCGTGGCAAAACAGGCATCTCCAAATCTAAACATTACAGTTATGTTTGTCAGATCTCATCATCTTCTTTATTATCGTCTCTTTTAGTCATGAAGGAACCAAAGGGTTTCAAGAGTGCTTCTAAGTTCCTAGAATGGTTTGCTGCCATGGAGGATGAAATATGTGCTCTCAAGCTCAATTAAATATGGGAACTAGTTCCACGACCACCTGCTACTAATGTGGTTGGATCTAAATGAGTTTTCCACATCAAATACCATTTGGATGGTTCCATTGATAGGCTTAAAGCACGCTTTGTTGCCAAAGGCTATACTCAACTCTGTGACCTTGATTTTAATGACACTTTTAGTCCAGTGTTGTTCGGGCATCAATAGTTCGCATTGTTCTCTCTATTGCGGTATCTTGTGGATGGAACATTCATCAACTTGACGTAAAAAATGCATTCTTGCATGTTCTTTTACAAGAAAAGGTTTATATGGAACAACCACTGGGTTATGTTGATTCCTCTCATCCAAATCATGTTTGTAGTCTTAAAAAGGCAATCTATGGTTTGAAGCAAGAACCAAGAGCATGGTTCCATCGGTTTAGCCATTTCTTACTCGTTGGTGGCTTTAATTGCAGTAAAGCTGATTCCAGTTTATTTGTTTACTTAATAGCCCACGAGATCATTTACTTACTATTATATATCAATGATATTATCATCACAGACAGCAATGTGTCTCTCATTGATACTTTCATTCACAAGCTACGTCAAGAGTTCTCCATGAAGGACCTTGGCACTTTGAATTATTTCTTAGGCCTAGAAGTCACTCATTCTGCAACTGGGATATTTCTGAGCCAATTAAAATATGCAAGAGATCTTCTACTTCGAGGTGACCTCTTTGATTCCAAGCCGGTTGGAACTCCCATGATTGTTTCCCATCATTTAACCACTGATGGCCATCTTTTTTATTCACCAACTACCTATCGATCCTTAGTTGGTGTACTTCAATATCTAACCATTACTAGGCCATATAACACATGCAGTAAACTCAGTAAGTCAATTCATACATGCTCCAAGAGAACACCATTTTCAAGCTGTAAAAAGGATCCTCAGATATGTTAAATGAACTCTGCACTTTGGTCTCAAAATCACTTCATCCACCACCTTCAACATCTCAGCTTTTTCAGATGCCGACTGGGCTGGCTGTCCATTACAAGTCGATCAACATTTGGTTATGCCATATTTTTTGGTGATAATCTAGTTTCTTGAACATCTAAAAAGCAATCTACCGTATCTCGATTTTCTGCAGAATCTGAATACATAGCATTAGCCCTCACTGCAGCTGAGGTCAAATGGTTGTTAAACATTCTTCAGGACTTACAGATTCAGCCACCAGATAGGCCCACTCTACTTTTTGATAATGCCAGTGCCATTTTCATGTCTCACAATCCGGTAGCTCGTAAGCGATCTTGGCATATTGACATTAATAATCACTTTATCAGCGAGTTAGTATGCAATGGTGTCTTAAGGATTCAACATATGCCATCCAACTTGCAAATTGCAGACATATTCACTAAAAATCCATGAAAATCTTTGTTTATGCTCTTTAGATCCAAGCTTCGCGTGTTACCAACCACGCTTGACTTGAAAGGGAGTATTGGCGATAACACAGACCCATTTCCTGCAGACAATCAAGGAGAGAATCAGTCCAAGCATTAAAGAGAAAACCATGGCATTATAGTTGATTGTGCAACGTTTAGGAGTTGATTAATTCTAATTATAGAATGTATAGATATAATTCCTTTTATAGCATGTAACAACTATTTCCTTATCTCTACTCTTGTAAAGCTTTTCTATATAATGAAACTCCAATGCCATAAGCCATTGTTGTGGTTGATAATTACTGGTTTATAAAACATTTACATACATCATTTAGAAATGCATTGTAACATTTATTAAAAAAATTATTTTTAATATCAACAAATTAGAACAATATGAAAACACCCAAACAAAATTTGAAGTAAAAAAAAATGTTTTTTTTAAGTGCTTTTAAGCAAATTAAGAAGTATGTAGAGTAAATTATAAAGTAGTCCCTTATATTTTGCAAAAGAATCAATTAGTTTCTATAGTCTCAAGATTAATTAATTAATCATTCAACCAGTATTAACCATGCTTAGTTTAATATATTTTTTATTTTAAAAAATATCTTAATCTCTTCATATTTTATATTTCTTAAAAAGGATAAATTGAAAAGGATCATGAAATAGGTGAACATGATTAAGCTAAAAATAGATTTAAAAACATTGTGACTAATTAATTATTTTTAAAACTAAAAGGATTGTTTAATACGTTTGACAAGATTTTAGAGACTAACCTGTACTTTACTCGAGAAAGTACATTGTCTCAAGAGAAATTTTAACACTATAAAAATATTAAAATTAGTGTGGTAATTAGAAAATATTGTGTTGATGTTTTTTCATGTGTTGTTAATTTATTATATCACCACATCAAAAAAGTAAACCCATGACTAGATTTCACTTTATTTTAACGTTATACTGGAAGTATCGAATAAATTTTATTTTTAGTATATTTTCCTTCGTTATATAAAAGTAATACTTAATACCATAATTATCCATGAAAAAGAAATTTGGAAATTGGAAGCATCCAATAATCTCTCTTTACGAGATAAATTATGAGATACTTTGGGTGCATTGTCCTCCCACTCACATAAAAGTGAAACTTATTATCAAATAAAAGTGAATTTTATTTTGATATGAATAGGTGAACAATACACTGAAAATTCCTAATGATATCCACTTACAAATAGAAATTATGAGATACTTTTAGTTTATTTCTCCTGCATTCATATAGAAATATAATTAATCCACTAAGATTATCACCCATGGATCTTACTTAGCTCACTAGCACATTATAATGCGAGCTAGATTAAATTTTTTCAATGTAAGAAAAATAAATAAATGTTGTTATCATGTTGTATGATATAAAAATAAAATAAAATTATATAGAAGTTAATTGAATGTGATCCGGTTGATTCAATAAATCAAGAAAAACTTGAATAATAAAAAAAGAAAGAAAACAAGAATAGACTTATGTAAAATAAAAAAGAAACCAACAAAATGGAGGGATGTTAATTTGAGACTATGATGAACACATGAAAAAAAAAATCATGGATATCAATTAAAAATAAACCAAATGTTTTAAAATAAAATTGAAAAAAACACTCAATTAATTTTTCTTAAGAAAAAACCTAGAAGTATGAGACTGAAAAATAAAAAACAAAAAATAAAAAAGCCTAGGCATATAGGCTTGCAATGGCCTAGTCATTTATACTCCCTCATACAATTTAAAAGTGAAACAACACATTATCGGAACTATTCTTATCGAATGAAACCTAATGACACCAAGAACGATTGTTTTTGTGGTTAAAATAGGTGTCAATTGACAAATTTCTCTTTGTATCAGAATATAGCGACTTTCTCTCTCATCTCTTAAGCCAATGACTAAAAAATACAAATAAATAAAGTTTTGTGCTTAAATTGGATTTCTTAAAACTAAAGGGATTGAAAAGTTTTTAATAAAAAATGAGGACTAATTTAAAGTTTTCTCGCCAAGTATGAAATTATCACTTAAGTTCTCAGCTTTTTTTCACTTTGATAATTGGTTTTTTAGTCATATTTTTTTATTATTATTAATGTGAGTGTCCGGGTCAGCTTGCGTGCATCTCGACTAATCTCATGGGCCCTGAAGTTAACGACCATGTAAGCCTCTAGTGGCCCTGAAGAGACTTGAACTCATGAGTCGTGATCATTGAGAAGCAAACTCATGAGTCGTGATCATTGAGAAGCAAACCCAAGACCTGACCAATTAAGCTATCCCTCAATGTTATTTTTTCAATCGTGTTTTTTCTCAACAAATTAAAAGCAATTGGCCACCAACCTAGCCTCTAAATAACTCAATCGAGAAAAAAAAATGAAAACTAAAAAAATAAAATTACACTGGTTCAATCCACAATAAAATATATAAAATAAACATTTAATTTAGCTACAGTACCACATTGTTCACCGTTGTTCAATTTTCATGTTAACATATAGTAATTTTACGATTATCCCAAATTTAATGTACGAAATAACCGCGTGTCTTCTTCACCGTATCCATTGGATTAAGGATCGTGGTCCCTTGACTCCCTTCCATGCCCGAAGTCCATTTTGCATGGACAAGTCCACTAAATTCTCACGTTTTGAATTGCTAGCAAGTAAGAATTATTAACTTGTGCATACCAAATAAAATATTACCAAATCTTCAGGGACTAATGTCTTTTGTCCAGCTCTCGATGCAAGCCTTGTTGTGTTTATTTTTCATCAACTTTTGTGTTTGTGATAAAACAAATATAATAAGTTGTTCGGTAATAAATTAAATTGTGTTTTGTATTACAATACCTACTAAAAAATTGAGTTTGAAACATAGTTTTTATGCAGCAGTTTTTACATATTTTTTAATTGAGTTTCGTGAAACCCTGTTTGTTTTTGTGTTGCGCTTTTGAAAAATTAAAATTTTTTTTATTTTTTTCTTTACTTCAAATTGATATATTTTTGGTATTATCATATCATTTTGATGCGCTGATATAAAAAATAATTAAAAAATATATTATTTTAATGTATTTTCAAGTAAAAAACATTTTCAAAAGCAACCGCAACCACATTTCCATCAAATATTTTATACATGTATTTTGTTACACAAAAACTTCAACCATAATTTTTATCAGATACGTATCTAAATTCAACTACCACAACTAACCATATTTTTTAAAAAAATTATTTTTTAAAAATTATAATAAAAAAATTATCTCAAAAACAAATCCACTCATCAACACGTGGCATAACACAACATTTTGTATATGTATTTGCCAATTCAAACTGGTCATATTAAAATAATTTTTATATTATTTAATTTTAAATTCAAATAAAATTAGAAGTTAGATAAAAAATTTCAAAATTAATCAGATAAATTAGGTTTAATAACAATATTAGTAGTTTTTTGTGGTTTAAATATTTATTTAAAAAAAAAAATTGACTGAGCCGTGGCGTACCACAACATTATAAACTAGCACTATCTACATGCATTCTTAATTACATTCACTAATCACATTTAAAATCTGCAATTGGGAACGAGTTGAAACCGCGGGTGACATAGAATTCCTTTTTCATTTCATTTGAAACACCATTTTCAAGAGGTCGGCTGCTTTTTAAGGATAACTTCTGAAGGATTAGGCTAAGATTTTCCTTTTCTTATAATTTCATGCTTCGTCTTTTTCATTGATTATGTCATGTAATAATCCAAAGGAAGCAGCTGTGTGGGCATGCTGACGGGGGCCCTACCTTTTCCTCACGGCTGCATATCCCCAAATCCTTGTATTTGCGTAATTTTCAAAAGGTGCTGAAGCATATCCACCTTCATCTCCTTATCCTTTTGATGAGGGAATCGTGCACCTTGCCTGGTCCCTTCACGTTATTCTAGTATTTTGTAGGTCCCAAACATGGAGAAGAAGAGGAAAATCCCTTACCTTCACGGCTTCACAGAATCAACAGGTCCAGACACAGATTTCACTTCTGGGGTGTTCTCTGCATCCTTCTTTGTGTGGTGGTGGGTGTTCGCATTAACATAGAAGATATATATTAGCACTATCGAAGCATACAGTTAACTAGATAGGTGTTGTCTGCTTCATTGTGGATTGGGTTAAATTTTGTATATAGCAAAAAAACGATGTGAAGTGCTATTAATATATTGTTTTTTTAAAAAAGAAAGTATTCACAACTTGACACTATAAAAAACAAATTTGAAAAAAATCATATTTGCAGTCCCCGAGAATCCAAACATATGAGGAAATCAGGAGAAAAAACCATTTTACAAAAAACAATCTAAAAAAACACCAATAAATCCAAGTGGGGTCGTCAAAACTCACGAGAGGGGTCACGCAAGTAGGATAATCCAATAAAGAATAAAATGATACGTTGACTCGTGACCTAGGTGATTCGGGGTTTATGGTAGGTCGGATTTGAAAAAAAAAATTGAGGAGAATTGATTCCTTATGAAATGATAAAAAAACACAGGTTGATCTGTGACCTGAAAACTCATGGCAAACCTAGTCAAGACCGAGTAAAAAATCATTGACTATTTTCATTTTTTTTCTCAAAATGATGTCACCTTTATTTTTTTATATAAAAAAATTCATTTGATTTGGGTTAACTTGGATCAACTTACACGAAACTGACCAATACTTGTTCTGGATTGATTCCTAAAAAATAAGAGGACAATCTAAAATTTTGAGTTAACTGGAAAAATCATACAAAAGAATCCAAATCAAGAATAAAAAATCAAGAAAATGTGAACCAAACTTGAAGAAATAAAAAATCAAGATTATGGATGCAAAGATGAAATTGAAAACAAATTAAATTTTGATAAAAAGGTTAAGAGTTAAATTTTAAAATCAAAACATTGAGAGTCTAATCTTAAATATTATCAAATTTTGAATTGGATGGTAAAATCAAAAAGAAAAATAAAATTAACAAAAGAATCCAGAACAAAATATAAAAATCAAGAGCATGAGAATTAAATTTCAAAAAAGTAAAAAAACTAATAATTATGGATTCAAGTATCAAATTAATTTTTTTTTTTTTATAAAAGGTTAAGAATCAAAATTTGAAATCAAAACATTAAGGACCTAACTTTAAATATCATTAAATTTTAAATTGAAGAATAAAAATAAAAATAAGAATTAAATTCATAGAAGAATCCAAATTAAATATAAAAATTGAGAGAATGAGAATCGAAGTAGACCAAATAGAGCCTCACACGTTGCTTAAAGAGCATAAAGTTATCCCGCACGTTGGCGCGTGAGTTTTTTTAAAATATTTTTAAAAAAATAACTCAATCACTTATAACCTAACTTAATAATAACATAAAAACCAATAGAAAAGGACTGAAACACCTCTTAATGCAAGGCTAGAAAATATGATTGTAGGGTTAATATAGTAATTCTAGTATTTAAATAATATAAAAAACCAAGAATACCCCTTAAAATAATTAAACGAAAATAAATCTCAAAGAAAATTAAGTAATTTAATTGTACAATTATATTAATTATTATAATGACCCCGTGAATTAGATAATGACATTTGAATGCTTATGAAATAACCAAACTGCCTTTCGAATCTAGCAGTTATGTTGATATGGGGGTAAAGTAGTAATTTTAATGTAAAAAATGCATCGCCATATGATTCTTTATTTTCTAGGTAGTCTTTTTTTTCTACTTTTCTGTTATAAATTGTGTTCAGGTATATAATATAATTATTTGAAGATTGGGTATGTGGTTAAAATTCTGACCATACAATATCTTGTACACGTGTCATGGGCCCAGTAAGCCACTTGTAAATAGTTTGAGGAAACCTCGTTGTCCACCACACCACCACCCAATTAGGTCGATTGCCGAGTTTAAAGGCTACAGCGAGGGGGTCGGTTGTCGTTTCGCTGAATTTTTCAAAAGCGTGTGAGGCTACACGTGTCAACATGAAGGCCGAGTTATCGTGATATTGACTTGCTATTTTGTATTCCGATCAAGGAATTCATCTAAAACACATATCGGGCTGACCAGTAGATCATTGATTTAAATTAAGATATTTAACATTTATGATATTTCCTGATATAATATATGAAATTTCTCTTTATATTCCTTTAGAAATATTTAAATATTTGTATATGTTTTATTTCCGATGGTATTTCACTGTTATTCTTTTTAAGATTTTCTTGTTTATTTTAAATATTATTGAGAGATTTATAATTTTTTATATATTTGCTCGATGTGGTTTAATCATGTTATTAAGAATCTTTGTCAAATTAAACTAGATTTATCATATAATATCTTATTTAATCTAATTAAAATTTTTACTTAAATCAAGTTTTGAAGCCTAATTTTTTTCAAATCTTTGGCCGACCTTAACAAGTACGCTGCAATGTTGTTCACACTTTGAGATAGAGATACTGGCCAAGACAGAATAGAGGCTCGGCCACTCTTTCTATACACACAACTTTTCTTTAATTTTTTTGTAAGTCAATGACTAAAATAACCTTTGTCATTTGATGTCATAGTATCCGGTCTCTCCTCGGTTGGGAAAAAAAAAGTGTCTCTTTCAGTCTCTCTCACCTTCCCCGGTCCCCGTCTTTCTATCTCCCGTCCCAGGTTTCAGCCTCCAAGCTTTTTACTAGAGAGAGCTAAAATATGTGCGAAAAACATTGGATATATATTTTTGTTTATCGTAGATTATAATTATGAATTGATAGTTTTATTCTTGCAAAACCTCTTAATAAATTGCCTTTTTAAAGCTAAAATGGTTTTTTTATTTGATTTATTTGTTATTTTTTAATTATTAAGAAATGCCTTGATCTTTTTATTGTTTTTTTTGCATTGTAAAATAACTTTGTTATTTTAAAAAAATAAATAATGATTTAACTTCGGCTTATGATTTTTTGGACATTTCATATTTTTGCTATAGTATAACTACTTTATTACCCTTAAATTCAAATTTTCAAAAGCTTG
>Ga0325410_1003533_pt1 | contig 17671 bp, 8 predicted proteins | sample PopdelMetagenome_16_FD_206182 | JGI IMG/M metagenome (GOLD analysis project Ga0325410, IMG submission 206182) | Populus deltoides microbial communities from Bellville, Georgia, United States - Xylem-PdIQD-R3 | ecosystem: Host-associated > Plants > Phyllosphere > Stem > Wood/Secondary xylem...
GAAAAAATGAAATGGAATCAATAACTGACAAATGACGGGTCGTTTTGGAAAATCGGTGGTTTTGAGAGCTTATGATTTAAAACTCATTTTGAGCCAATTTAAAATTTTATTTTAGAGAACAATTATACAAACTAAAATGGTGTAAGTTTTAAGAAATACATGAAAATTATATCTAATTTATAAATTAAAAAAAATAGCACGACTCTGTTCAACAAGTAAAATGAACGAGCAAACCAGAACAGAGCTCGCCAGAATCCTCGAATGAAACATTATGTGAGGGAATTCTACAACGTCTTGCCGGGCATAGCTTGTAGACCGTTGATGCATCCAACAATTCGCAAAAGCATGATCCTGGTTCATGTTATAGGTGATAGGGTCTGACTCAGATTGATAGTCGATGACTGGATATTTAACTTAAGCAATTCATTTTTTCAAGCAAAAGCAATGATTTCTTACTCCTTTTGTCATCATTCTTGTCTGTATATATGTGTGTGTGTGTTCCATCGTCCAAAGAGCATTGCAATAAGGCCACTTGGTTCGCACTTTTTTTTCTTTCAAAACTATAATCGCAACTTTATAAAGTGGAGTTCCGCTTTCTGAGTGGAGAGGAGAAGTCGTTGAGTCTTCTTAATTAAAATGTACAATGGCTCCATGGATCGCTTGTTTAAGAGGTTGTTCTCTTTCTTTTCTTTTCTTCATTATATTAGCGATCGATTTAATCCTTAATTGTTTTTGAGAAGTTGACCAAGAAGCTATAATCCCACCCTACTTACGTGTTATCTACTTAATCTTAATTTATGTACCCAATTGTGAAGTTGAGGAGGGAAAATAATATATAATAAATTAAATACATTATTAACTTATTTGATACATTATATTTGACCATTGTTTGCCCTTTTTTTTATTTTTTATTTTTATTTTTTTACTCAAAATGGTTTGTGGATGGGTTCGTAGAAAATGGATGCACTTCCTAACTTTTGCGAAGACCAAACAGAGCAAACAGTTGTTTTTTTTGGTGTTGTAGTGAGTTAATTATTGCCTACAAATCAATTTATTATTATGAGTGCATTACAGCTGCGGAGCATAGTAAATTCTGAGTATTGATAGTAAATGGGAACCCTAACATCATTTTTTTAGCCCTACTGAGGAGAGTAATTCGACCGGCTTTTCCAAACTTTTGAGTATATTTTGAAAAAGATTCAAAATAATATTTTTAGTATTTTATAAATATTTTAATGGGCAAATATAAAGAAAAACAATATCTAAAAATATTATTTTAATATATTTTTTTAAAACAAAACTTTAAAAAATACCCTATATCAGGGGAAAAAAAAGCTGCCTTATTTTCTGATATGTGTTTGAATTATCGTCTTTGGCATGGACCCTTATCTTTGACCATTGAAATTTATTTTTGGTGGAATTTATGTGCTTTTACTAAATGCACCCATTTCATTAAAGGAGCTTAGCCGGTGCACTTCTTCGGCTTGGACCAACATCTTTGACCATTGTTTGCCCTTATTTTATTTTTACTCTAAAGGAGCTTGAATTAATTTATTAAATTCGTGATTTAAATCAGAAGATTGATATAATTTTAGAAATAATTAATTTTTTATTATGAGTGCATTACAGCTGCGGAGCATCTTTGACCATTGTTTGCTTTTTTTTTTTTTTTTTCTTTTTTACTCTAAATGGTTTGTGGATGGGTCCGTAGAATTTGGGTGAACCCCTAACTTTTGCAAAGACCAAATAGAGCAAATAGTTGTTTTTTCGTCTTGTAGTGAGTTAATTATTGCCTGCAAATTAATTTCTTAGGGTGTTTTTTTTTTTTTTTGAGATTCGGATAGTTGTGTAGTAATGTATTGAAATATATTTTTTATTTTTTAAAAATTATTTTTGATAAATAATCTAAAAATATAAAAAATTTCATTTTAAAATAAAAATAAATCAAACATTCCCTTAGTATGAGTGCATTACAGTTAAGGAGCATAGTAAATTCCGAGTATTGATATGAAGAGGAAAAACGCCACACTCTTTACTTTATTCCGTAATGTAATTTTAACTTTGCATTCAGAAATTTGCAGCTAAAACACGAATATGTTAATCCCATGACTGCCAACAATTTTCACATTCAGATCAATTATTTTTGGTTTAGTTTGATTTTTATAAAAATAAATAACTATTTCGATCTTTCGAAATAGTTATATCCTATCTGAGATTTCACCAAGGCACAAAGGAACTCTTTCGATCTTTGATTCATAAAATAACTTGGAGTCCATGTGCTTTGATTTAGTCGAGGATTCTCCCATCTATTTCATGCTTACTCAAATCGAGACCAAGTGTTTTAGTTCAAGAGTTTTTAATTAAATGTTGAAACCTACTTCAAAACATTGCATGATAGTAAGCAAATCTTCTGTTTAGATTAGGTTGTTTCTTTAATGAAGTGCTCGTCAATAAATACACCAAGCAAACTCATGATTTAAATTAAAATAATTTTATAAAAAATAAATTACAAAAAAAATAAAATAATTAATTTAGGTTATCCTATTAAATTCACAATTCAGTAATGAGATTAGAATAATCTCATATAAAATAAATTAAAATAAATATTGAAGTATAATTTTTAATTAACTTGAAATAAAATTAAAAAAAAATTAATTTAAAAATTAGCTCAAAATGAGCTTATGTATTTGTTAAAACTCATTTGGGGATCTTGGAAATTGCTTCCTCATAAACTTGGAAGAAACATTGTGAGATCAGCTCGCGCATATAACGCAAGCCAGCATGTTCCAAGCTGTAATTTGGATTTTCATTGAATGAGTTTATGTGCCATTCAAAATTATACTAGGATGTTTTTTAAAATATTTTTTTATTTAAAAATATATTAAAAAAATTTTTTATTTTAAAAAAATAGTTTTGACATCAACTCATTAAATAAAATAATAAAACAAAAAAATAATGTTAAGCAAAAAAATTAATTTTAATAAAACATTTTTTGAAACGCAATTCAACCAATATCCTAGAAGTAGTAATCTTTTGAAAAAATGAAACAACAAAGAAGGCATCTTTTCAAGACCTTCCATATCGTCGCACAAATTTTCTAGATTTTAACACTCATAGATGAGTAAAGTTTGAAGAAATTTCAAACAACCAATCCCACCTTTTGGCAACCGCATCTGCTTAGTATCTAGAAATAAATATCCAAGGCTGATCATTATAATAAAAATTATAATTAACAAATAATATAAATTGTTAGGGACTGAAAGTTTATAATTTAAAAAGTTAGAGGATTGAAGTGTATGTTTAGTTTCAAGTTTAAAAAACCAATCTCTTTTTGCCATGTTTTTCATCTTAGTCTCGTATCTTTGAATCCGTCTGTTTAATTCAGCCCAGATATGCTTTTGCCAAGTAAAACTCAATCTTACAATAAGAGAACATTTAGGACTTTTTTGGAAATCAATTTCTTCTGATGCTTTTTTTAAAAAAAAAAATATTTTTTCATTGACAGAACGACTCCGTTGCATTTATTTATTTTTTAATTTAAAAAGACAACATTTTGATGTGAGGGAAAATTTCATTTTTTAAAAGGTCCCCAAGTTTGGTTCTTGGATCTTTAATTGTTTCATTTTTGGCAAATTTCAATTATTTTTTTTTAATTTTTTTCTCAATCTCATCCCTAATTGAATTGCATATAGTCCTTGAATATTGATACCTTTTTTTGATTTGGTCCTTAGCTTTTCAATTTTTAATTATTTAATGAATTTCAACCTCCATTTATTGTAATTTTTCTTTGTTTTTTTTTTTTGAAATTTTTAAAAAATATTTTCTTGAAATTCTTAAAATATATAAATACAACAACAAATCTTTCATAAATACACAAAATTTGAAACAAGTTATGAAAGGATCGATAGCCTAAATTCAACAACAAATCTTTCATAAATACACAAAATTTTAACAGTTCAAAACACTCTTAAACTTCCTAATTTAATTCACAAAAATCATCTTGTTGCTATAATAAAACCCAGACAACAATAATAAGTGACACCGCACCAACCAACCTTGGCTGCTACTGCTTGACGATCTTTCAACATTGCAAGATGCCCCTATGTTCGTTAATATTATTATTTTGAAAAACTTGATCTCATATTTGCTTTGCTGTTACCCAAAATTAACATCCATCAATATAAATAATGTAATAACACAATTTTTATTTATAATTTTTATATAAATACTTTTATTAACCTTATTGATTTTAAACTTATTTAACAATAAAACATTATCAAATTTTTCATGCAATTATTTAGAAGCTTATTTCAAACTATATAATAACTTCACAAGTTTAAAATCTTTTTATTTTTTATTTTTTTAACAACAAACCTCTTAGGTTGTTTTATAAATAACTCTCCATCAAAATCGCCATTTAAAAAACTATTTTTCCATAAAATTGATGTATTCCTAACTTGTTAATAATTATAATAACTACTAATGTACATATAAAAGTTATTATTAACATAGGTAAGTATAAGTATGTAGTAAAATAATATTTTTTTTTTCTTTTTATTGTTTGAAACCTTTGAAAATAAATCTTGCTTTGTATTTTTGGATGGTTCTATTAGCTTTTAGTTTTATCTTGAAGATCTATTTATAGCCTTGAATGAATTTTTAGATGGTGAGTATAGATGTTTCATCTATAGTTTGATGAGACCACCTAAGCTATTCTTCTTTGATTTTTTATGTGAACGAATTTTTTATGTCTTTGACTGTACATTCATTGATTTTATTATTATATTAGGATGAATATGTTCAATACTTGATTTATATATATAAAAGAAATCCATATACACTATCAATGAAAACACAATCCACTCCAGAGTTAGAAACGATAAGCTCAGTTTGGCAGTCATAGAGAAGCTGGTTAAAGTTTGTGCCTTTAACTGGTGGATAGTTGGGATTGTTGATGGATTTTCCAGCAAAGATTTTGAGTGCTAAAAACAAGAAGGTTGAGGGGATAACAGTGAAGGTGAAGATGGCAGAGAATGTCCATTTCTTGGAATGAATGATAGTTGAGATAAGGCAAATATGTGTAGGGGAATAGCTTTAAATCTTGGCCTAGAAACATCCCATGGCCTAGAAGCAAGGAAAATGACATGAACGAAACAAAAAGGAGCACTCCTTATCTTTTGCACAAGGAATATCTGGATAGTGATGATTCAAATTCAAGTCACTAATGCTAAATTAAAGCTTGATAACGATGATTAGATAAATTTAAGCTGCTTGTTGCTGGTGGCACATAGTTTAAAAAAAGGAGAACGGGACAAATGAAAATTTTCAAAACAGAGCTCACAGCACCACCCCTACCTCCTCTGCAAGCTGCAACCTGGTTTCGTTTAATATTTTAGCTATAAAATCCAGTATGACGAAAACCAGGTCTGAGTAAATATGTTACAAATGGAAGATCACCATATTCAGCTCCAAATTCTATATGACAATCTCTACCACTATGGTATCATCGAGGGAGCAAATTCCATGACCACCAAATGAACTGATTGGCAACCACATTATGAACAAATGAAAAGACAAGTAGATCACCAGCAGGAACTACGAGCAAAGCACACAGAGAACGAATATTAATCTCCAGCAAACACTCTTCATCTTTATTTGAACAAACTAGATTGTCAGCAACAACACCGAACAAATTGAAGTCCCCGAATTATAACCCCAACGACAGCTGAAGAAAATTAGACAAACATAGAATATCTAAGGTTGATCACGTACCTCTCATTTTTGGGCAGCTCTTCTGATCCTTCTTCACCCACAACTAGAACTTGTAAATTTTGTAATTTAAAAATAGATTTTGGGAGTATTTTTATTTTTGTGTTCGCCATGAAAAAAATATATCTCAAATGTTTCACCTATAAAATTAAGAATTAATAAAATATCAAAGTGATTGAAAAAAAAAATCAAACCAAAATAAATTACATTGTCTAATTAATAATCAATTAAATATTAAGTAATGAAATTTAAAAAACAAATAAGCAACAAAAAAATACAATTATAATTAAAAAAATTTTTAAAAAAGAAGCTCAATCTCTCGAACTAGAAAGGCTCAAGAGCTTCCAGGCCTCTAATGTCTGGGACTTATTTAAAAAAAGAACTTCTTAAAGGGCGAATGACTTTTTTTTTTTTTTTGATAATCATCGAGAGTATATTGAAAAGACCATAAAGCGAATAGCCAAAGAGAAATATAAGAGATTAAAAAAAAAAAAAACTGATCTACTACAGCAAACAACAAGAAGACTACCTAAGATTTCTTATTACACCATAATTTGATGCCATCAGGAGATCCTAAGAGATCATTAAGAGCGAATGACTCTTAATGCTTTTAAAAAAAATAACAAGCGACACGTCACTTACATTACCCAGATTTAGGAGTAGCAATACCGTTAACGACACTGTCAAAGGATTTCGGTGCCTTCCCAGTCATGATTTGCTTAAAGGATTTGGATCAAGGGAAAGCGATCAAATAGTAGTGAAGTGAGGCATCAGAATGACTCCGTTGCATTTAATTTTATTATTATTATTTAAAATGACAACATTTTGATGTGAGGGAAAATTTCATTTTTTTAAAGTTCCCCCGAGTTTCATGTGTTTTCAAGTTTGGTTCTTAGATCTTTAATTGTTTCATTTTTGGCAAATTTCAACTATTTTTTTTATTTTTTCTTAATTTCATCCATGATTGCATTACATATAGTCCTTGAATATTGATATATTTTTTTGATTTGATCCTTAGCTTTTCAATTTTTAATTATTTAATGAATTTCAACCTCCACTGATTGTAATTTTTCTTTGTTTTTTTTGAAATATTTAAAAAATATTTTTTTGAAATTCTTAAAATATATATTTTTGAAATATAACATGGTGAAACTTTTCATGCTATTATTTAAAAGTTTGTTTCAAACTAGATAACTTAATAAGTTTTGAATCTTTTTTTTCTTTAACAATAAACCTCTTAGTTTGTTTCATAAATACCTCTCCATCAAAATCTTCATTTAAAAAATTTATTTTTTCATAAATTTGATGTATTTCTAACTTGTTAATAATTGTAATAACTATTAATATACATATAAAAGTTATTATTAACATAGATAAGTATGTAGTAAAATAATTTTTTTTTCTTTTTGTTGTTTGAAACCTTTATAATAAATCTTGCTTTGTATTTTTGGATGGTTCTATTAGCTTTTATTTTTCTCTTGAAGATCTATTTATAACCTAGTAGTAGTGAATGAATTTTTAGATGGTGAGTATAGATGTTTCATCTATAGTTTGATGAGACCACCTAAGCTATTTTTCTTTGATTTCTTATTTGAACGAATTTCTTATATCTTTTATAAGGGAATATGTCTTCAAAAAGTGTACATTCATTGATTTTATTATTATATTAGGATGAATGTGTTAAATACTTGATTTATATATATAAAAGAAATCCATATACACTATCAATGAATACACAATCCACTCCAGAGTTAAAAGTTCAGTTTTACTGGTTAAAGGAAGCTAGAAGGTTTGTTTTTCAAAAATTAGTTAGGATTAAGGGGTGGTTTTAGAGGGTGTTAGGTCTTTTTATTTAAAAATATATTAAAATATTTTTTTATTTTTTAAAAATTATTTTTAACAGTTACATATTAAAAAAATAAAAAAATAATTAATTTAAGCAAAGAAATTTCAAAATTTAATGAAAAACAGAGTGTAAAAATTTATAAACTTTTAATATGTTATTGGATGTCTCTTCGTTAAGATCTTTGAAACTCATGAATGAGACATTGCAGTAAGTTTGACAATTAGCATAATTATTTAAATAATTCAGAACAATCAAATATTTATCAATTTATTAATGACAAATTATCACATATAGCTAGCCAAGGAAATTACACAAAGCAGACACTCTAAGCCCTCAGCTGATCTTTGCAAGAGACTAATTGTCGTAGAAGATCTTGGCCGACAGGACCCTCACATCACCAGCAACGATGTATTAAGTTCAACAACGAGGGAGCAAATTCCATGACCAGCAAATGAACTGATTGGCAACCATTATGAACAAATGAAAAGCCAAGTACATCACCAGCAGGAACTACGAGCGAAGCACACAGAGAACGAATATCAATCTCCAGCAAACACTCTTCATCTTTATTTGAACAAACCAGATTGTCAGCAACAACACCGAACAAATTGAAGTCCCCGAATTATAACCCCAACGACAGCTGAAGAAAATTAGACAAACATAGAATTTAATAATGATGTCTTCAGTTCAAAGAAATTTATATTGCTGAATGAATTAGTCAACTTTGCATTTTATCATGACATACCCTGTCTTCTTCTCTTGCTTATGGAGTTCCACTTGAACCTGCCTCTCCAAAACACAAGAGGTTTTGTCAGTTTTTTTTTTTTTTCAAAGCTAATATTGTTTTCAGGGAAAATAATTTAAACGAAAAAAGGAATTGAAGAATGGATAAAAATGTACAACTAAATATGATAGATTTAAATATGGTTTGCTGCTGCTACCTGAATGAGATGTCTCTTCACCGCTGTCATCACCGTCAACCTTGATTTTAGGGATATGTGCGACCTTGGGCCAATCTTCTCCGGTTCCTTTTTGGCACCTTTTGCTCAAACTTGGACAATCACTAATCTCAAGATTTTGAAGTTTATTTAAATTGCCGATGCAATCTGGCATTTCTTCAATATTTGGACAGTATCTGATAATAAATATCTGTAAGGATTCTGCAGATCCTTGTAGAAGCTGTTCTGGTAAAGCAAGAGTTGCTGGTAACTTTTCAAATATTATAATATGAAGAGAAAGGAAAAGTGGTTGAATTTTCTCTTTTTTCTCTTCTTCTAGGGTCATCAAATCAAGCTTTTCACATTCTTTAATATATAATTCTTGCAGAGTAGCTAAGCATTTTATGCTCCGTGGCAGAGAAATCAAGCTATCACATCTACCAATAGCCAATTTTCGAAGACTTTTAAGACCTTTCATATCTTCGCACAAATTTTGTAGATTTTCACAACGAACAATGAATAAAGTTTGAAGAGACTCCAAACACCCAATCCCTCCTTCTGGCAACCGCTTCTGCTGAGTAACTAGAAATAAAAATCTAAGGCTGATCATGTACCTCACATCTTTGGGCAGCTCTTCTAATCCCAAACCTAAAACCAGAGCTTGCAAATTTTGCAATTTAAAAGGAGATTTTGGGAGTCTTTTCATTTCTGTGTTCCCATAAAAATTGAGATATCTCAAATGTTTCAAGGCGACAATCCTCTCCGGAAAAGCCTCAAATCCAGAATCATCTAATAATTCCAAAGACCGCAAATGCTTAAATTCTGACAAACATTTCTCAAATTCTGTTTTGCATGTAGGCCCCACTATACTATCTGCAAAGACTATTGACCGCACTTGATGGAAGTTATTTGGGAACTTGGGGAGAGTTTGATGAAAAAATGAATCAGAGTCAAGGACTGACAAATGACAGGTCGTTTTGGAAATTTGATGGTTTTGAGAGCTTATGATTGAAAACTCATTTTGAGCCAATGATGATGCAAGATCATGCATTAAATCATGCATTTTAAAGTAAGCTATAACTATCCTATCCTCATAATCTTGAAAGAAACATCTTGAGATCAACTCGCGCACATAACGCAAGCCGACATCTTCCAACTTCTCATTTGGATTTGATGATTGATGAATGAGCCCATGTGCCATCCAAAATTGCACCAATCCGAGATCTTCGAATAGGTAATCTTTTGAAAAAACGGAACAATAAAGAAAGCATCTTTTCAAGTGAGTCGGCAGTCTTTGGTAGCTTATTTTCAAGGCAGGTAAAATGCCATCTCCCTCTTCTTCCCACTTCTCACTGTCTCTCACCGATTTCCACTCTTTTTCATCAGTCTTACCATACAGTTGAGTCCCCAAGTTAATCACTGCCAGAGGAACTTGCTTGCATTTTGCCAATATTTCTTTCCCAATTCCAACCAAATTTGGATGCAACTCCATTTGCCCTTCCTTGAATGCACACTTGTAAAACAACGACAGACAGTCCTCTTGACCAAGAACACTTGGGTTGTAGGCAGTAACAGTACCCATAATCTCAGCAACACGTTGACTACGGGTAGTTACTATAAGCTTACTTCCATCAGCACCTTTCGATAACAAAAGCTTCAACAACAACCATTTTTGAGCATCTTCATTCCAAACATCATCCATAAGAAGCAAGTATTTCCTACCATTCAAAATTGCTTCAAGTTTTTTCTTAAGTTCACCCTCATCCAAATCCGCACATCTTTCCCCAGTTGCAGATTTAATAATCTTTTTTATCACTTGTTTCAAGGAAAAATCATCTGAAACACATACCTCCATCTTCAGTTCAAAATGACTTTTTACATTTTCAGCATCACACACCGATTTGGCAAGAGATGTCTTCCCCAAGCCTCCCATTCCTACTATCGGAAGGACAAAGGGATGTGCATCATCAACCTTAGAAGGTGCTGCTAAAAGGTTGATGATGCGTTCTTTGTCTTTGTCTCTTCCGATAAGACCGGAAAAGCTCTCAAAGGATCGGTTCATCGCTGTTTCCTCATGCAAGACATGACTACAATCAATAGCCTGCTCGCTGAGGTTGAACTCAGACTTAAGAGATGAGATCTCAGCTAGTCTTTCTATGATGCTCTTTATCTTATGACCCATTCTTAAACGGAATGCAATCTTATTAGAGCTTGAAAAGAAGCGCCGTACCTTTCTGCTGGTGCTCCCTGTTGTTTTCACCACCTGCCTTCGCAAAGTTTCACACGCGATTTCGTCCAGCACGTCCTCGGCATCATACAAGACTTCTGTGAGATCGTTGAGCCATAACCGAATCCTCTCATTCTTTGATTGTTTCTGCTCAGCATCGGACAGCACTGCGTTGATGGCTTTCATTCTCTTTTCAAGACGAGCAATGTCAGCTTCAAGTCCCCATGCCAAACAAAATTCTTGACCAGCAAAAGAGCCTAACTTCCCTAGAAGGGATTGTGCAATGGTAGTTGCAAAAGCTCCTGACATTTTCTTCTTGAGTGGAGATAGGAGAATTGGTTGATAGGAAAAATGATTGATACGAGAGTGAAGTTATGTTTTCAGAGTGGCAAACCTCTTGATTTCCAGCTACGAGCATGCATGTAAAGGCAACACAAACGCCTGTAATTTTTGTTCCTGACATTCCCTTATTCTTTCATTTATCTCTTACTTTGGAAACAATCTTCCTAATTAGAATCTATCCCTTACTTGGAACTTCCTAAGCAGTAAGCACAATAGCATAAACAACCTTTGTAGAAAAGCAAGTGATCTCTCTCTCAGAATCTGAGATGATCATGACGTTTTGAAGATGATATGGTGATGATGTATTGTTAATTAATTTCAGTTATGTATATATGTATGATCAAATTACAACCTAATCAATCAAAAAGAATTTTGAACTACACTTAATTTTAAATTAAATAAGATTATAAAGAATTTAAACATTTGTGATTTAACATTGAAATGGAAGAATAAACAAGAGTGAAATAATTTTGAATTAAAAAAAAAAAGGGAATGTCACGAAAACAAAAAATTCCCATCCTTGAAATTCCCTACCCCATCCTCCTCGAGTTAACACTTAAAACCATTTTTAAATGCTAACCTCTCTTAAATTCCCTCGTCCTAAAAAATCATCAAAAACATTCCTCCAAGTCCAATATTCTTTGAATGACAAAAACAGATATGAAAGATGGGTCCTTAATATCATTATACCTTAATATCATTAAAAATAATAAAAGTATTTTCTTTTTTGTATACAATAATTGAGATTTTCTTTTTTGTATCTTTTTTTTATTCAATGTTAAGTATCTTTTGAGATAGATTATGTATCCATTGATATGAATTTAAGGTTTTTGCTAAAACGTATTTTTTTTAAGTGGTTAGATTATCTTTTTATGTTTGATGGTAACATAAAAAAATAATTAAAAAATAATTTTAGATATTTGATTATATCATAAAAATTAAATTAAATAATTACTTATTAATATTTTTTTTTTCAAGTTTATCTAACATATATAGAAAGTGTAATGGTGAAGAAAACAAAAAATCACATACTTATATATTGTTTATTTTATAAAATATAACTATATATATATATATAATATAAATATTTTAAATATGATATTATAGACATATAGCCTTGTTAAATATTTTTGAGTAAAATATATTAGTATTTTTTTCATTTTAAAACCTTGTCAAATATTTTTTTAAGTAAAATCTATTAATATGTTTAGTTGTATAATGAAAAATAAGTTGAAAATTATTTTTTAGTTTTTTGACATATCAAATAAAATAAGTTGAAAACTAATATATTTTAAGTTATTAAATTTTTTAAATAGTAAAAGTTTTATTTCTATCAAATATTTTTTGGTGTTTAGATAACATTGAAAATAAATTTTCTTTCTATAATATCCTAATTTTATAATACAATTTATATGATTTAAATGTATGATAATGAGTAATATAACATGTTTTGTATTCAAATATGTTTTTTTAATTAATATTATTTAAATTGAAATATTATATGTACTGATATATTAAATTAATATACCTTTATATTATATATTAATATATTCTAATATATTATTTCCTATATAAATATAATAGTGATTTATTATTTTTTAATAATATTATATTTTAAAGTGTTATATATACAATGAAATATTATATCACTTTAGTTCTTAGATCTTCATGAAAAGTGATTTTCAATTTTTATACCATAAAACATTTTTCTCCGTCTAAAACTTATGTTGTTTTTTTTTTATCAAAAAGTAAATTAAAGATACTTTCCTAGTGTTTATTTAATGCATTTTTTGTGTGGTATCTCACATATATTTAATGCATTTAAATAAATTTTAAAAAAATTGAAACTAAATAAATTAAGTCATTTTTAAGTGATATTAAGAATATTTTTTAATCTCAATTGAAGCATAATCTATCTCTGAGATACTCTTTAACATTAAATAAAAAATATTAATTATTTATGTTATTACTTATTTTCATTTAACTCATTCCGTTATTATTTAATTTTTAGTCACAAAATCTTTACAATCGAGATTCTTCTATCAAAGAAAATCCATTTTGGACCTGTCCTTGCGTTTATCACGACAAAACAGCACATGAACTAGCCATGCTTGTAAAAAAAAACAACAACAAAAACATCATTTCTCTCCGAAATTATCATCACTTCTATAAAACTCACGAACTCCACAAAAAAAAAAAAGAAGAAGAAGAAGAAGAAGCATAGAACTGCGAAAGAACTCAAGCTCAAGCTTAATTTTCAGTATAAAAAATGGGCAAGAGTGTTTTACTGTTATGTGGTGATTACATGGAAGATCATGAGGTGGGCTGCTTTGTTTTATCTATCTTGAATTGTTTCTTGAATCTTGGATTGATGAAGAATTGTGGGTTCTTCTTGTTTTTTGTAGGCTATGGTTCCATTTCAAGCTTTGCAGGCTTTTGGGATTGCTGTTGATGCTGCTTGCCCTGGCAAGAAAGCTGGGGATATTTGCCGCACTGCAATTCATGATTCTGCTGGTTATCAGGTGCTCTCTCCCTCATTATACAAATTTAATCATCATATTGGATTCCTTTTTTTTTCTTGGGCTGTTTTTGAAAAAGCTTATTAATTTGCTGATCTTACTTAGTTCAGTCATCGAAGCTTTAGTTTTAGCATTGTTTTTTCAATAATTGGTGAATATAAGGAATTTTTTTTTTCCTTTTTATGGATTTGTAGTTAATTTTAACTTATTCAAAATATGTATTTGTTTTTCCCTATATATATTGCTTACCTCACACTTTACTTCTATTAATCTGCAGATTATTGGGTTTTATCATTGTTGTATGTCTTCTTTGAGTAGTTTAGTGGATAAAATCTAATACTTTGAGACTAATCTTCACATATATTTGGTATTAAAATTTTAATTTTTGATTAATTAATAAGGTAATAAAAGACATTTTCTTAATGTAATAATAATTTTGTGATAACTGAAATGAATGCCTGTAGCGGCCGTGGTGATCTTAGTGATGATGGTGGTTGCGGTAATGGTGGCAGTGTAGTAGTGATAATATTAATATGATAATTTCTTGATGGGTTGTGCTGAGTGCTAATTTTGATAATTGCATGGTTGTGGTGATGATCATTTTACATGCATTATGTGTTCATCAAGATCCCTTTTTCTGATAATTTATGTGTTGTTTTTCTAATAACCTGTTGGTGGTTGTAGCTCTACTGATTGATTAAAGTACAAGCATAGTATATCAATTTCATTAACTTAGTTCTGATGGGTGTTTTTTGGAACTTTATTGATTTTAGACTTATACTGAGAGTCGTGGTCATAATTTTACTCTCAATGCAACATTCGATGAAGTTGATTTTGGCAAATATGATGGGCTGGTGATACCTGGAGGACGGGCTCCAGAATATCTTGCCATGAACGAATCTGTGTTAGATTGTGTCAGGAAATTTTCTGACTCAGGAAGGCCAATTGCCTCTGTTTGCCATGGACAATTGATCTTGGCAGCTGCAAATTCAGTAAAAGGTCGGAAATGCACTGCATATCCTGCTGTGAAACCTGTGCTCATTGATGCTGGCGCTCATTGGGTTGAACCTGAAACCATGAAAGCTTGTGTTGCCGATGGCAATATCATCACCGGAGCTACATATGAGGGGCATCCTGAGTTCATCCAGCTATTTGTGAGGGCACTGGGGGGCAAGATAACTGGTTCAGATAAGAAAATTCTGTTTCTCTGTGGGGTAAGTTCTAATTATTTGTTTTTAATTCTTAATTTTTTTTTGCCATTGACTGAGGTCATGTTTATGAAACATGTGTTGACTCATAGTTGCTAAGAATCCTTGCTTCTTTTGTTCTTGCTTGCAGGATTTCATGGAAGATTACGAGGTAACTGTTCCTTTTCAGTCTCTTGAAGCTCTTGGGTGCCATGTTGATGCAGTTTGCCCCAAGAAGAAGGGTGGGGACACCTGCCCAACTGCAGTCCATGATTTTGAAGGTGACCAAACTTACAGTGAGAAGCCTGGTCATAGTTTCACTCTAACAGCTAGTTTTGAAGGTTTGGATGCCTCAAATTATGATCTCTTGTCATTCCTGGAGGCCGGGCTCCAGAATACTTGGCACTGGATGAGACAGTGATTGCTTTGGTGAAAGAATTCATGCACTCTAAGAAGCCTGTTGCATCTATCTGCCATGGGCAGCAGATCTTAGCTGCTGCCGGAGTTCTTAAGGTAGTTTTGTGTTGCCTTGCGAGGAATGTGGCGTATTTTCTTCACATAACGCACCTAGAATATGTGCAAATGCAACTAATTTATTGTTGTGTGCACATGTTTTTGTTTGTTAGAAAAACTGGCATCTTTTAACATTTAAAATTATACTCCTTTTAAAATTATAAGCCATGAGAAGTCTTTCCCTGTACAAACTTTAACTCCGGACTGGGTACCTATTTTTATTAGATTTAGCTCTGTAGAATTTCGTATGCAACTTCTCATGGCTTATATCTTCACATTTGAAATTCAAACTCTTTGATCATCATATTTAAAGTTCCATGAGAATTGTTTTCAAGGGCCCTTTTATCTTCTATATTTGGAACGTAATTCTCTTGATCATAGAATTACAAATATTATGCTATTTCATGTGTCAGGCTGTATAATTGCTAATACGAATCATCTTTGCAGGGAAGAAAATGTACCGCGTATCCTGCAGTGAAGCTGAATGTTGTCTTGGGAGGGGCAACATGGCTAGAACCTGATCCAATAGATCGCTGCTACACTGATGAAAACTTGGTTACTGGTGCTGCTTGGCCAGGGCACCCTCAGTTCGTCTCTCAGTTGATGGCCTTACTTGGCATCCGAGTGTCATTTTAGCTATTTTCATGTAACTAGTATGCTTGTATCTTATATCAAATAACATGGGGATGTATGCGGTTTCCATGTTTGGGTCTAGGAATCCATCTTGTATCACATTGATCCTTGTCACTTGTATGTGGTTTGCCTGTGCCGAAAATAGACTTCTATACCATGCAAATAAGTGAGTTTCTGGATTGTTGGTTGTGGGAAATGAGTGATGACCTATCCATAGGGTGCTGTGAATGCATCATGTGGCTTGATTATAAAGGATGTGGAATTTTGCTTGCACTTGCAATTCTAACTCATTGTTTTGAATTTGATCTTGATACACGGAATGGTGAAGAAATGTTGGTTATTTTATTGGCAGAGGATTTTGCTTATAATATGAATGATCTTGGACACAAAGATCGGGTCATTTCATGCATGATGTGGAAAAAAGTTGATGAAATCACTTCAAAGGTCATGCTGATCGCGATAACAGTCTCAATGCGACCTAGTCCAACAATAACAAAGCTCCCATTTAATATTTTATTGGTTGCCATGTGCATTGATCCAACATTAACGAAGAGAGTTACAGTACAGTTTTAGTCAACGATAACAAAGAGAGTTAAGGAACAATTCCGTTTCTCTTGCGCTTGCAGTCTTTATAAAAGCACGAAACTCCACTTGAGAGATGATAGCAATAAACAAAGCTAAAGCTTAAGTCTTATTTTTAGCATCAGCAATGGCTAATTGCAAGCCACAGAAGAAAGTTTTATTGTTATGTGGGGATTTCATGGAAGATTATGAGGTGGGTTGCTTTCATTTTTATCTTTCTCATTTTGGAGTTGTTTTCCCCCTTGAAGTCTTTAAATGATTGGGTTTTTTTTGTTTTGCAGGCTATGGTTCCATTTCAAGCCTTGCAGGCTTATGGAATAGCAGTTGATGCTGTCTGTCCTGGCAAGAAAGCTGGTGATTGTTGCCGCACTGTAATTCAAGACTCTGGTGCCTATCATGGCTATCAGGTCTCCTCTCTCTCATTTTATGTTAATCTCTTACAATATCCATTATTTAATGAAAATATTATTTGTTTGGATATAAAAGGTATCCAAATTTAGTTACTTGCAACTCCGACTTGGTTCTGTTTAATTGTTTGTCTTCTGATATGGATGCTGGAGTAATGGTAGAAGATGTAGTAGTGATGATCTTGAATTGATGGCGATAGTGGTTGTGGTGGGAATGATAATGATTTTGTGCCCAGTGTTAAAGATATAGTAGTTATTATGATGATCATTTTACGTCCATAATGTGTAAACTGAGCTCCCTTTTTAATGTGTTCTGTTGGCAAATATAGTACAGCCACTCATTTCCCTAGCTCTGATATGTGTTTTTGGAACTTCACTTACTGTAGACTTTTACAGAGAAGCTTGGACACAACTTTAGTCTCAATGCGAACTTCGATGAAGTTGATTTTAGTAAATATGATGGGCTGCTTCTACCAGGAGGAAGGGCTCCAGAATATCTTGCCATAAATGAATCCGTGTTAGATTGTGTGAGGAAGTTTTCCGATTCAGGAAAGCCGATTGGCTCTATTTGTCATGGACATTTGATCTTGGCAGCTGCTGGCTCAGTAAAAGGTCGGAAGTGCACTGCACTCCATGCTCTGGGACCTGTGCTCATCGATGCTGGTGCTCATTGGATTGAACCCAAAACCAGGATGGATTGCGTAGCTG
>Ga0325410_1003534_pt1 | contig 17670 bp, 8 predicted proteins | sample PopdelMetagenome_16_FD_206182 | JGI IMG/M metagenome (GOLD analysis project Ga0325410, IMG submission 206182) | Populus deltoides microbial communities from Bellville, Georgia, United States - Xylem-PdIQD-R3 | ecosystem: Host-associated > Plants > Phyllosphere > Stem > Wood/Secondary xylem...
TTTTTTTTTTTTTTTTTTTTTTTTCTTCTCTTTTTTTTTGTTTGTTTTTTTAACAAAAACCCCCCCCCCCCCCCCCCCCCCCAAAGTAAAGGAAAGGTAATGAGGATCTCTTTTCAAGCTGAAGATGGTTTCTATGACATGTTCTACCATTTTCACATCAGGTTGGGGAGCTTGGGAGGCTTTCTGCATCAATGAAGAAGTTGGAGAAGGAGCTTAAGGATGGTGAAAAAAATCATGTATGGATATCATTGTTTTAGCAGGCTGATTGTTTTAAATGCTTCCATGTAATGGTTATTTTTTGGTGGTCCTTTTTGAGTGCAGAATGAGCAATACCGTGCTAAACTTAAAAAATCAAATGAAAGGTCACTAGCCCTTGTCAAATCAGCCATGGACATTGTAGTTGCTGTTGGGCTACTTCAATTGGCACCCAAGAAAGTCACTCCTCGAGTTACAGGAGGTTTTGGGTTTGTTAGCTCTCTTATCTCTTGCTACCAGGTACTAATTCTTTGCATGCTTTGCTCTCATTGTTAATCAGGAAATCATCAGTATATTAATTTACTTCTTTGAGATTACCTATATATTGCCCGCTAAAGCACTGCTTGGTTGAGCTTGCTGTAATTGGATTTTTGTTTTAAAACAAAATTGTAGTTTCCCAAAGTTATCGGTGGGTATGTGCTCTGTTTACTGAATGGATTTCTTCTTGTGACATGCAGTTGCTTCCATCGCCACAAAAGTCTAAGACAACTTGAAGACGCAACACCGATCTGCTCAACAAGTTAAATGTCATCTAAATAATTACTTGAACCTTGTGACCAATCCTTATTTGTGTAAGCTTTGTTAGCTACTTAGTCATCCTGAGGGTGACCTAGAAGGTTCATTTACCTATTTAATTTTCACTATATTCAGCACCCTTGTTGTCACAATTCACAGTTCATCACAATCTCTTGCATTAGCAAAATAATATTTCACCAATTTCATCTCTGGTTTGCATTTCAGATTTAAGTGGTAAGAGTGTTTGTTAATGAGGCGCGACACGCCGGTAAACAAACGCACAAGTAGTTAACACTACAAACATTGTAGCTGATCTGCAGATGTTTGGTTTTGGGGGACCTTACAGTTTTACAATTTAATGAATTCTATCAGATCATACATTTGTGCATACCTAAAGTGGGGTACTATTGTTCGGCTTTTCCATTTCTGGCGTTTCAAGTGCCCATCTATTTAGCTGCATTCACACACTTTCATAATTTTTGTGTAAATGATTATGGCTGGGTCTCAACCTTCCTGGCCAAACATCACCGGAGCGGGATGGTAACGTTTTATAGTTTGTTTCTGCTCGCTTTTGGGTGTCTGGTTTTATTATATTTAGAGACAGAAAACTTTTTTTTAGGGTGAAAAAAAATTCCAAAAAGCGTATCTATGATTTGGATATTAGCATTTTAGTGACGAGGTACTTTGTTTATTTCTAGTTATCCCTGTTAGAGGCTATCCCTTGCAACATTAGTTATGATGCTAATACAAATCCTCAGACTTTTCAATTTGTTTCAAGCATACCCTGATTCTTTAATTTTGTGAATAGGATGACTCTGAAAGCACTGGCAAATTTATCGGGCGTGGTAAATTATTATTTTTTATATTAGCATATAAAAAAAAATCAATTTAAAACCAAAAAAAAATCAAATTTTGATGAAAAACATGTTTAATTTCAATTCCAAACAGGAAATCACTAAGACAAAAGGTTATTTTAAAGTTTTTTCTCATGTCTACAATATAATCTTCAATTACAACGTAGGAACAGATAACAATGTGCAAGCAAGATTTTGAAAAACACAGAATCTTTGATAGCTACTTCTAACATTTCGGCTACCTTCAATGTCAGCCAGCGTTAGTGCCTACAGATGGTCGCCCTCAAGTGCTTCCCTCTTCAGCCAGCAGGCTAGAAGCCTAGAAGCAGGGTTGGACACAAGCTCTCTACCAGTGGTTGTAGAGCACCTTTTTTTTTTTTTTCAGAACCGTAAAAAATATCCCAAAACCAATCTCTTCTCCGAAGAATCTTATGAGCTCGCCTTCAAGATCAGCCTGATACATCTACATAATAGAAAAAAATTCTCTTAAATGTTAATTCTAAATGCTAACCCTAAAACTTGGTTGCATAATCCTACAGGAATGGAGTGCGCAAAAACTTTCTTTTTATTTAAACATGATTGTGATTTTGTGAGCAATAACTTCAACTGCAAAACCTGAAAGTGAGATCATTCCCATTGTAACTGAAAACTGATAAGAAATATCGACACCACCACAAGATCTGTGAGAATTTCTAAATCTACAGTGAAGGAAATTAATGCATTTACCACTAAGCCACGAATATATATATACGACAACTCTATTGATGGAAGGCCAAATACACACACACACACCCATACCTCCATACCCAAAGACGGAAAAGCTGTACTTTTCTTCTTCTTCCGGTAATTAGGAGATAATTAGCAATTGTATAATAGCATACGATGGACTCCATTCAATCCCTTATTAATCAGAGTGGAATGAGTATAGTTGTTATCAGGTATATCTAGATTCTTCAAGGAAACTGCTCGGGTTGACAAAAATCAATTCGATTGTATAATAAAATAGATGTGAGAGAGGGGCATTTACAATATAAAGGCATAACAAAAAAACTTGTAAAAACAAACAATGTATGTATTAACTTAGACAATAACATGTCTATTTATTATTATCTGCCATTCAATTTTAATTATTTATTTATAATATTTATTTTCTAATTTTGAATTGTATTTTGTATTTTATAGGTATAATTTGTTAGGATACCACGTATACGAGGGGCATCATCTTCATTTACACGTAGAGTTTCTTGATACATGGATCCTAGTTTAATTGATCTTTCTGTTCTACGGTTATAGGAGTTACATAGATCGAAGGAGGCCTTATGAAATGAAAATGCATGTTTATTTTTTATTTGAGAAATATGATCAATTATTATTTTAATGACCCTATAATTCATATTAATACATCAAATATTTTTTTTTTGTTATACAGGATTTGGGTAACATATATTATAGATTTTATATGTCGCAAAAGACAGATAAACTCAAATTTTTATCTATATATGTTGTGTATAATTAAATCATGTTATTTTTCTAGTTATGACTTATTTTTATTATTACTATTTTTGTAACATTATTTTCGCTAATTATCATGTTGATTTTAAAATTATCTTATATATTATGTATTTTTATATTTAATTTATATAACCATTATTTAATATTATTAATTAACAAATAAACATGTCAACATGCTGTTTAAAATTTCAAATCGGTCATTAACAACTATAAAAATACACATAAATAAAAACCAACTTGTTTTCCAAATATTTTTCTCTGATATCATGTTTTTTAAAAACTTTTATTAAATTGTGCTAGTTTAATAAAAGACCCATATTTTATCTAGAATATACATGGCTTACACACCACCTTGGCAGAGAGAGCTTGGAAGGTTTCCAGCGTAGTCACTCTGGCTTTTGAGAGATCAGGACACCAACTTGTTATTCAGCCCAAATTCATAGACGTCTGGTAAAATAAACAAAGAAAGGTTATAATTATTATAGGTAACAGGCCTAGAAAGCTAACTCATCATCCATTTCATCGGCCGCTTCATCATCTTCTGAGTTCCAATCTTCATCTAGTACTCCGACCCCCAACCCATTCACAACCTGCTCCAAATCAGCAAGTCCTTGCAAGGGCACACCATGATATAAGGCGTCATCTTCAGGTAAACTTGGTGGTAGTGAACTTGGTGGTGCACTACTCAGGGTTTTCAATACAAACTTTCCAGAAGGTCCAAGGATTTCAACACCAAATGCTGATGATAATGGCCTGCCTTTAACTTGAACATGAGCCACGCTGAAATATCACAAGAAAATGCATTAAAAACAGAAACTGTGCATTATAGCCAGCAGTCTTAAGTTGCATACAACTCTGCACTAAGGAATTATTTCTCTTAATTTTTCTGATATTATTAAGGCTGATTAAAATTTTGAGAAAAAATATCAATTTCCAAACCAACCGATGCCCCAGAGTCTTAATTTGAGTAAATATGGTTTCTATTTTATTCCCACAACACAGATTTGGCCACAACTTAGCATCATCACATTTTATGCACATGCAGGGAATCGAGCCTGGTCAGTTGAATAAAATATATTATATGAAAATATTCCAGGATCCTATTGAGAAGATCGGCATGCCATGAGGGGGGGGGGTGTTATGAGGTACTCTGGAGGAGTGATCCCACTCACATCAAAGTGGGACTGGCTATGATAACTATTCATGGGTCCCACTATTATGTGAGTGGAGCATACACATATATATGGACACCAAAACCAAACTGCTAAAGAATAGTGGGTTGAACAAACCATATATAGAACAAGCCATCCATTTCTTGCCTCTGAACCCTTCTCAACAGCTCAATCTGCAAAATTCCACCAATGCAAACAACAGGTTCTGGAAGCTTGAAGTTCTGCAATCTGCTCTCCTGTTCAGGGGCTTTGACGAATTAGGATTTCTGTTGAGAATTCGATCATATAATGACAAATAGTGTTCTCTTTAGAGAAAATTCTACAATAAAAAAACTTTTCCTGCTGCATGAAGACAGCTCTATGGGGTCTTAAGTTTCCATGCAGTGTTCTCAAAAAGTTTGCACTTGTTCTTTTATCAAACAGGCTACAAAAAGAGACAAAGTCAGCCACTGTATATGGTTCATGATCACGTTACTTATTATTTAGGAACATCCTTGGGGGTTGTAAATACAAGAGCGCTGTTTGCAGAAAACTTGGCCACTACAATGTTTAATTTAGTCTTCAAGGTTTCCTGCAATAAGTAATCAACTCAGGTGCATGCTGCCGAGTGTAAATGTTGGATCCCAACTCCATGTCTATCTTAGATGGCTAAAATTTCCTGCAAAAGTAACCAAGACAGATCCATCTACTATGCCTGAAAATAGAATGCTGCACCTTTTCATATGCCAATTGATAGCTCACTGAACTATTGTTTTTTATGCAAGCTCTGCTTATAGAATTGATAAAGAAACTGTAGAAATAATAATGCAGTTCCATGGCCACATTGATATAGGTAGTGTTCTTGTTAAGAAGGAAAAAAAAAATCACAGCAACATCACTAAGATTAAAAAATGGAAGACAGGCATGACATACCTGGGCCATTGGAAACTCTGGTGAAGAGTAAGTCCATATGAACTTGTCATCAGCACAGTTATCCAATGGTTCACCCAAAGTATCATCCATTGGGCACTTGGGATGACCCAAATGAAACCGCACAGATTGTGCCGAATATATAGGTGAACCCTGCTGAAAATAAGCTGAACATAAAAACATATCATACCTCAATGAAGGACAACTATAAGGTCAGAACAAACTGAGAGAGTGAATGAATTTGATGAAATTAACAGAAGAATAACCTTGAAAAGGTTGTATATTAATTTCAGTAATAACACAAATATCAGCAACCAGTTTATACACTAGTGTCTCAGGTACTGCAGCCTTACGCTGTCCTTTACTTGACCAGTACGAAGGTCTCCTTCCAACACGGTCCCCTTTTTGCAGAGTGTTACGAATGCTTTCCTCTGGATAATTATCAGTGCTAGAAGCACTTATTGCATCCTTAATGCAATCATCAAAAGGAAATGACAAGCACGCTTGAGCTAGAAATGCATATGCTTTATGCTCCCTCTTCAGAGTTTCCCATTCCACAAATTTGCTACATCCGACTTCCGAAGCTTTTTCCATAACACAACTAGGTTCCAATACACAATCAACTCTAAGCAAGTGAGGAAACATACTCAAGCACAGCTGCTTACAAAGACCATTTGCAATCACTGTGAAGCAAACCAAACCCAATCAAAACCTTCAGTTACAAAAACAAGATTCAATGTTAAAGGGAAACTTTCTCTACCCAAACCCTGCAACCATCACTAAAATTTCAATCAAGATTGAAATTGATCAGGTTGTCAAGACCAATTTTCAAAAACTATCAAAAAATAATGTTTATTGATTTTTTATACAGCAAAGTTGAAAACAACTGGGATGCAACCTGTTGAGAAATAATTGAAAACTGTATTGGCAACAGCAACAGGTGATTAAGAAGATACCCTTAGAGTAGAACTCAGGGACAATGGCTTAAAGGAACCTTGAGGAGAATCTAATTAGATTGCAGCTACCACCAAAGTAATTGATTACAAATTTCAATTTGAAAGAGATAACAAATGTTTGTGCCTAAATTGACTACAAAAACAAGAGGAAAGAAATGCAAAAAATAAAGTACCGACCAACATTTATTGCAACAAGTGTCATCCATTTTTTTCTTTGGCAACAACTTAGACGATCACTTAAAGAACACAGCCATTCTGATAAGAATACTTCATATCAAAAGGAAAAACAGATGTTTGCAATGTGCTTCTGTGGATATCAAAACAACTGCAAAATGTTTAAAGATTTCAGTCTAAACATAAGAGTAAATACTCACCAAAATCTCGCCAAGAACGAGAGACATAACTAGCACGGACAAGATCAGATGGATCTTCCAAACACCTGAGAATCTTCATTGATGTGTCATGGTCAAGACAATTCAAGAAATCCATACGGATCTCCATTTATAATGACCTCAGCCAATTCACTAAAAACACCTTGATCTGTTTGAATCTCAAAACCTGATTCAAAATATATATATTACTAACAACTTCATTAAATAACATCCACTGTTCAAGCAGATTCCAATATTGAAATAACCAAATGCTTAAATTTAAAGTTTCAGTTCACTCTCATCTCACCCTCCTAAAACAGCTCAACAACCAAAAACCCTGATGTCAAATTCAATGTAAAAAAAAATCATGAAAACCACAAGCTCCCAAGAAGCTAACAAGGAGCTGGGACCTTTTACAAGCTGAATAATTAGAATTCATTCCCTAATCACTCACGTAGTTAATGTAACTTCGAAAAAACTAGTTGAAATTGTTAGACAGAGCAAAACCTCTTCAAATTTTCTAAAAGGGACCAAAAAGAAGAATGATTTGGCATTAATATGCACAGAATTCAAAAGGGTTTTTGTTAAATTCCATTAAATTCAACAAAAAAAAACACATTCAGTATTCTATGTAATTCAATTTGGTACAGGTAAAATCAGGATTATCAATAATGAGGACGGTAATGATCACTGTACAAAACCCAGAAAACAGATGAAAAAGAACTGCAGATGATTGTGATTAACTGGATGAGCCCGTGAAAAAGAAATTCAAGTCAATCGAACATAGAAGAGAATTTTTGCAAATTCAAAAGAGAGAGAAAGTAATTGTCGATTTTTTTAAAATAAAAATAAAACAAAAGGTATGGAGAGAAAGCCAGGGAAGTAGAGAGAAGGTAAAGAAAGGAATTTGAAATTCTCACCTTTGTTGACGAAGAAAAGTATGCATCTTTGTCACAAACCCTGGAGAGAGAAAGCAAAGGGAGGATTTTGTAGAGGGAGAGAGTTGGTGGGGATTATCTTGACAGAAAGAATGCTTCTTTTGTATATAAACATAGTTTTTTGAAACCGGCCGGTCTGATTGGTAGATGAAAGCTGGAATTGAATTGGGTTGAAAAATAAATAAAAAAAAAATTTAGTGTGATTCGGTTGATTTTTCAACCCGGTCAAGACTTGGTTATAAATTCATTGATTTTTTTTTATTAAAATAATATTTTTTTAATTTAAAAAAATTAAACTAATAATCTGATTAAAATCTAAAACTTAGTTCTTAGTTCAAGTCAGTTACCGGACCGGACGTTAAAACTATGTATGTAAATGACAGAGATAATTTAATATTTCTATAATAATATTAATAATGATTTGCTTGGATTGGATACCCTTTGTTCTGTGACTATTTGTTTGTTTTCGTGGTAAAAAATAAGTTCCATGTTACAAGTTTGAAGGTAAAAATATTCTCCAGCCAGTTTTTATCGAGACAGAAAAAAGAAATAGAGACATGAGATAATGAGATTTGTCTCGGTGTGTTTTTTATTTTAAAAATATAAAAATTTATTTTATAACTATTTTAAAGATAGATTTATTTTTATTTTTGTTCTTATCATATTAATTCAGCATATTTTTATCTTTTTTATATTTGTTATTGCATCATGTATTTGTTAAAAATAGAACGTTAATTTATGATTACTATAAAAAAAAATTAATGGTGTCTAGAAAATAACTAATTAAATATTATTAATTATTTTTTGAGCACCTTAAAGTTTTCATTGATATTTTTTAAAAAAAAAACATGAAAAGAGATAGCAAAGAACTCACTACAACTACCTAGTTGCATTCAATTTTCAAATTAAATAGGCGAAGAACTTTCAATAAATAATTTTACTCAGCTTAATTGGATTGATAAAATACATTGGCCATTTAATTTTTTTTATAAATATTACATTAATGTCATTTTAAAAATATTATTTTTTAAAATGAGTCAAGTTAAGTTTTTACCGAGTCGATTATTTACATACACACCCATCAAGTTGATTGAATCGTATTTGATCAGCTCACACCAGGTTTGTTTTAGTTCTTATCAACTATGTAGGTTTACAAATTTAACTTAATTTAATAACATTATCAACAAGTTATTGAGGACAACTACCTAATTACATTCAAATTTTCAAATTAAATAGGCCAAGAACTTTCAATAAACTTTATTGAAATTATTATGAATCTCCATCCTCGGATAAGAGGAAGCCAAAACTTCACATCAAGTTTGATTCTGACAAGTATAATTAGATTTTGTGAGAAAGAAAGAGCAATATCATCATCGTTCCTGAATTGTTATTTTTTCGAGTCGGATTTTATTTATTTATTTATAAACTCATGCTAAATAGCAAGGAAACTAAATAATATTCAAAATAAAGAATCCTGATTAAAAAAAAAACGATGCCGTGTGAGTGTTCTGCTAGAATAATAAATAATAGCAAAATACTGCCTTGAAAGAGTTATATTCCAGGCGAATCACTTGCAGTGGGCCCAGATGTTGGGTGATTGTCCGAAGTCTCCAAGATAGGAAAGCACAAGCCCAGCAAATTGACAGGAGTGTCCAGGCCCCGTGTGCTTGCCTTTAATACGTGGCACTTGCTTAATTATTAGATCTGATGAAATCAAGAGGTCATCATTAAAATTAAGGTGTTTTTAGTTGGTTCAGCAGTCGGTGTCCAAATCTTATAATCATCGCTAAGAGGAATTAATTTCATCTCACATTTGCAAAGTCAGTCAAGGCTCTTCCAGAAAGTTATTGCCTGTATCATTAGGGCTTGATCCACGATTGAATAGCATTGCTCAAAAATTGATCACTGCTAGTTTGTTAGTTTATTCATCTCACATGATGCATTTGCAGAGCAGTGATGGCGTGCTGGTGAGCTATTTGACTAGAAGCACACAACCTTCCTTAATTCTGAAATAGTTCATTCCCTGGAAATTCATGGTAATTCAAACCATCTATCTCATATTCTTGATTCATCGTAAACAAGTTTAAAATCTACATATCAAGGCTGTCTAATTAAATATCTGACTTGTACTTTCATGTGATTATCAAATGAGCCGTAAGAATGCTGGAGCTTTCATTTTCTGCAACACCAGATATACAAGCATCACTTGAGCATGCACCTACGGCTATAAACAGGTAACGGGATTAGAAAGCTGACTTGTCAATCTCTAAGTTCCAATTGTATTCCTGTACTTCTACACCTTGTCCCTTCAATATATTCAAAATCTGCTCCACTGTACATTGTCCTCTACATACCCACCAAGAAAGGGACGAGGTCCATCATCTTCAGGTAACCCTGGTGCAGTCTAAATCTGGGCTTCTAATACAAAATTTCCAGATGGTTCAACTATTTCAACACCAAATGCAGGTGATAATGATCGGCCATTAGCTTGAATGTGCGACACACTGCAATGCAACAAGAAAGGAATTAAAAAACAGAAATTGTACATGGCAGTCAAGAGGGCAGTGATTGCACTGAACATAGTGAAAACCATGCGTTAAGAAAAGTCATTTTTTGTTTCCAAAGGTTGGAAGCTGCTTAGGACTGGTGGGGGTAGGGGATTTGACCACGCCAAGCAAGTGGACATGTAATCTGCACAAGAGTAACTTTGCAAACTAGTCAAACTCAAGGTAGCTAGAGGCGGTTTATTAACGATATACCAATTCACATTAACGATCCTCACGAACTGATGCATATACATTTACTGAGACCTATAATCTGATCCCCACATATCTGGTCAAATATAACATGTTTAAGCACATGCATGGAATCGAGATAAATCAGTGAAATAAATGCTATTATTCTAACATGATCTAGAATCCAATTAGGTAAACTAGCATATCATATGGACTAACTAAGCATTCGATACATGTATATCTCTTCAGTGGCAGTCAAAACTAGGGCTCTCCTATCCTGTAGAAGGCATTTGGCATATTTGTAATTATGTTGAGAATGGGAGCATCGCATCGTTGTCATTACTCAAAGGCCTATCCATTTTGACACACATAAGAACACATACACCCAAGTGGTATATTCAGGATACAAAACATAGAGTAAATAATACATACAGCAACGTTGTTTTCAAGAATTTGCAGTTCTGTTCTTATTCCTTTATCACGCATGCAACAAAGAGACCAGTTAACAAGTTTTGAGGGTTCATGATCTTATAAATGCTTCCCAGGAATTGGTGATCATATACAGGGTCCTATCTGCACTTGCTTGCAGAACCTACATACTCTAGTGGTTGATTTACATTCCATAGTTTCCCGCAAAAGTACATGTACTATGACAGGCATGTGCTATTTGTACTGACTAAATATAGGATCCTGATCTCATGTGTCTATAATAGTTGTGCCCATTAATTTATTCTCTACAGCTTCCCGCAAAAGTAAATTTAGTATAAAAGACGCTTGCTATTGTACTGACTAGTGACTAATATAGGATCCCAACTCCCATGTCTATCTTATTTGTGCCTAGTCCTGCTAATTGCCATTACTGATCTTCTATGGAATCTCCAATTAAAATCTTGATGCGGAATTGTAGTGAATAATGATGCAGTTCCATGCCAAACATTTTATCAAGATTGAGTGCAAACATTGCTATCAGGTATCAGCAAAGAAATTTCCCATCAATGCTCAAAAAGGAGGACAAGACTCAGCTCAACCACTACGAAAGTTTTAGCTATAAGAGCGAGACTTTTCAGGCTCATTTACAGGCTGTTGACGAAGTTTTCTTCTTTTCAGCCGCCTTGCAGGGATAATTGAGGTTAGTTTGCAAGCTCAGCACAATCATTCAAAAAGCTACACACTAGTTTATACTCTTTATTCGAATAAGAATAAGAATAAAGTTTGAATCGTGTAAGTCATTTCAAGAGACATGCTGCATCTCAATCATGAATGTTATGCTACTTCCAAAAGTTGTAAAGCTATAACGGTGGATGGAAGGCTTTTAGTCAGGCAGGAAGCAACATTTCACACTGCAATCAAAAGGAAGAGAGATGCAGCATACTTGAGCCATTGGAAACTACGGTGAAGTTTAAGTCCATATGAATTGTCATTAGCAAAATTGAATCATCCAATGATCTGGGATGACCCATTCAAAAGCGCACAGGTTTGGCCGAATATATAGGTAAATCCACAAACAAATAAGCTGGACATAAAAACATAGAATAACTCAATAAAGGTCAACTAGAAGGCAAAACAAATTAAAGGAGTTCAGAAGAATTAACCTGAAAAGTTTGTATATTAATTTCAGTAATAACACGAATATCTGAAACCAGTTTACATGCAAGTGTCTCGGGCACCACAGGATTACTTTGTTCTTTACTCAACCACTATGAAGATCTCCTTCCAAAACGGTCTCCTAGCAGCAGAGTATTACAAATGCCTTCCCTTGGAAAATGATCAGTGCTAGAAGCACTTATTGCATCCGCAATGCATTGTTTAAAAGGAAATGATATGCTACCTTTAGCTAAAAAGGCATAAGCTTTATGCTCCCTCTTCAGAGATTCCCATTCTGCAAATTTGCCACATCCAACTTCCAAAGCTTTTTTCATAACATAACTGGGTTCGATGACACAACACAGCCTATGCTAGCGAGGAAACATTCTTGAGCACAACTGCTTGCAAAGGCCATTGCAGTCACTGTAAAACAATTGAAACCCAACCTAACCATTCAGTAAGAAAGACAAATTCAAGGCGTGTAAGCTTTTTCTACTCAAGCCCTTCATTAATCACTAAAATCTCAATCAAGAATGGAATTAAGCAAGTAGTCAACAACATTTCTTAAAGTTTTAAACTATCAGGTTCCTATCTTTTTTATTTTTAGTAGCAGTATATAGGAGACAACAATGTTACATCCTCGGGATGAAATAGCTGTAAACTACACGTCCAACACCAATGCACAATATAGAAGATCCTCGTCAAGTAGAATATGCAGTCTTGAGGAGAATATAATTGAATTGCAGTTACCAAAGAATGAATCGATTGCAAAGTTCAATATAAAAGAGATTGGTGTATTCTCAAAATGGCAAGAAAAACTGCAAGGCATTGTATTGTTTATAGGATAAAACGGAAATCTATACAGATTTCTTGAATCGGCTTGACCACGACATGTCAATGAAGATTCTCATGTGTTTAGAATATCCATCGGATCTTCTCCTTGTTTAAACTGAACTTTTCATCCGTTCTGCATTTGTCTTTGTACCTCTAGAAACTCGTTGTAATTTTCTTTTGCGAAGTACACAGACAAGACTTGGTGAATTTCAGGTGATTTTGTGTGGATGTCGTGGCTTAAGAAAAAAAGTAAAGTGGAATGCATCTTTGGTTTGCAGCTCGGTTACTGTAAATGGAGGTTAGTTGCATGTTCTGGATCTAGAAACAGTAAAAAACACTTTGCCTTCTTTTTCTAACCTTGAAACCTGATTCCAAATGCTAAACAAAACATAAAAAGCTTCAATAAACAACATCCAAAGCTCAAGAAATTCCAATGTGGGCAACAACAAATCCTTTGACAAGTGGAAAGAATTTAAAGGGTCACTTCACTTCCATCGAACTATCCTAAAACAACCCCACCACCCCAAACCCTGGTGAAAAATTCAAAGTAAAATAAGATCCGGAAGCTTACAAAGTTCAAACAAGCAACTGGGTGCTTGTGAAAACTGAAACCCAGTAACACAAATCTCACGCAAACAAGAAATAACTCTATGATCGCAAAACTAATGCCCACATCATCAAAGTCAACTCCAGAGTATAGTTTGTACATTAGACTTGGAATTAATTATGTATCTCATAAGAACATAACTAAAAACTATCGTGCACTTAGTTTTCTAATAACAGGAACCTTAGTTTAACTACAACCCAACCCCCAAACGGCTAAGAATATGTTTGACAGTGTGGTAACGGTTAGTTTTTAAATAACTTTTCGTGTTGAAATACATGCCAATAATTTTTTTTATTTTTTAAAAATTATTTTTGACATCAGCACATCAAAACGATCCAAAACATACAAACCATACTAAGTTTTAGCAAAAAAAAAATTAATTTTTTTAAGAATGCGGTTTGTACCGCGTTCCTAAACGGTTTCTAAAACTCCAGAATTCCAACCTCTTCAACAACTAATTTGTCTGAATTTTTTCCAAAATTAAATCCCGGAGCAAACGCAATTTGCCTGTTTGTTTTTGTGTTTCAAAAGTGCTTTTAAAAAATTTTAATTTGTTTTTATTTTTTATTTACTTCAAATTAATATTTTTTTAGTATTTTTAGATATTTTGATGTGCTATATCAAAAATAATTTTTAAAAAATAAAAAATATTATTTTAATATATTTTTAAATAAAATATACTTTAAAAAACAATCAAAACCATACTATTAAAACAACCGCAAAAAAAAATGCTTTAGTGGAGATCATCACACCAGGAAAGATGCAGCAGCTAGTGCATATAAACAAATGAAAGCCGGCCCAAGTTCGCCAAGCCCATTTTCATTTTAATAAAGGGTGTAATATACAATAAATTACCGGGTTTTTTTTATCAAATTATTTTTTACTATACAAATATGAAAAGTCTTTCCAAGATAAAGGAAATAGTTACTTTAAACCATTTCCACTTCTCATGTGTAATTTTTAAATACTAATTCTTGCTTTACAAGCAAAACATCTTGATAGCATGATAATAAATACAAAATATAATTAAAATATCTATAAATAATTTTATCGAATATTCTAAACCTCACTTGAATGCTATGATTTTTTTTTATGGTGAAGTAAATCACATAAATACACAAAAACACTTGTACTCATTCTTAACTTTCAAATACAATTACTTTCACCCTCAAATAGAATATTATTCAATTATGTCCTTTTTGCTTTGATTCTAATTAATACCTTTTATCCCAAGTTACTCCTCTCCCCACTTCTTAAATCCATCTTATATAGCACCAAGCTGAATAAAAAATAAATGGCCAATAAAATTATATGAAATCTACTCCTATTCAAGCATAATTTTAGGTTAAATATTGAATAACATAAAAAAAGAATTATCAAACAAACAAAATAGAAAAAAAAAAACTTTGGTAACTTCCAAGAATTGACACAATTCTTCTTCATAACATGTTTTCTCTCTCTCTATTTTTTTAGACAAATCATTATGGAATAAACATATGTATAAACAAGATTGATGAACTCACTTGCAGGATTAGTATGAAGTTTAATTTGACTAAATCCAACTAATGAACATATTAAATAGGGTTGGTGGAGTCTCTCACTTTATCTTGATGTTTGATACATCAACTTGGGTCCGTAGAAAACAACTAAGAAATTATTCTCTTTTGAAATCTAATTTAATCAAATCAAATTAACATCTATCAACTTGTAAAATTATAGCTTAAGTTTAAGATATGTTAATCAATTTCTTAAAACCATGATAAAACTAAAAACAATATCATTAAACCTCCCCAAAATATAATTCTAAAAAGAAAAAGAAATCTCATTGTAATTTAATGCTCTGGCTATTTGTATCTATTTTTTTTATTAACATGGGTGTTTGAGTCAGCTTGTATGCACTTTGACTAATTTTATTGGTTTTAAAATTAACGTCCATGTAAGTCTCTAGTGGCTATCATATTAACAACCACAAAACTTAAACATCAAACCACATGGAGAAAAAAAAAAACCCTATTTGCATCAGATAATGGATCATTCTGATAAAAAAACAAAGTGTAGAGATAGTTAGGATAGGAAAGGAAAGCAGCACCTAAAACTTAAAAAAAAAAAATAGAAATAAATTATAATGTACACTCCATATTTGTCAAATGTGCTACCTATAGGGTTTTGGCTAGAGGAAAATGCTTATCACTAAAAAGTAAAAAAGAAAACGCGTTTGGAGTGGAAAAAAGAACCCAATCCCTTCAACCTCTTCGCGGCCAAGAAAGGGAGTAGTGACAATTTTCTAACAATCAATGGACCACACCATTACTTTTGTCTTGTGGACTCACCATTGACTCTATTGGTCAATACAGAATCTCCATGCTAATATATACAAGGCACGGTCAGGGACACTCACTCACTCACACCTCTAGCAGCAGCCATCCACCTCCTTTCTCTAACCAGAGCAGACACTTGTCCTCTTAGATCATCCACCAGTCCTTCCCCCCCTTTTGGTTTCCGTTTTAGGAAGAGGAATGGACGACTATTTCTCATCAGGTTAGTCACTCAAATTTTACCCTTTCTACTCCACAACTCGTTCTTGTTTTTGTTTATTATTCTAATCATTTTTCGTTTCGTTTTGTTTTGTTTTGTTAGTCCTGCCAATCTTACTGCTATTAATGGAACAAGGATTCAAATTTGATCCATCCGATGAACAACTAATAAGGAAGTATCTTGTGCCGAAAACCCGTGGTGATATCATGAGAGGCTTGCCCATGGCAGTCGTTAACCTATGCGAGCATGAGCCATGGGATCTACCTGGTAATAACAATATTATCACTAGCTAGTGCTAGCAGTATCTTTGTGTTTGTTTTCTTTCATCTTATTATATCTGCCAGAATATTTTTATTAATGCTGTTTCTTTTATCTGTTTCTCTTTGCAGGTAAATCCATTATAAAGTTAGCTGGTCAAGTAAAGTGTTATTTCTTTTGCCCTCGCGATCTTAGGGGCAAAGTTCACCGCAGAAAAACCAAGGCCGGATACTGGAAACCGACCAGCCAGCAAAAGTCAATAACGGCTGAGGGTACTACGAAAGAGATTGGGGTAGTGAGGACTTTGAGATTCTATGAAAAACAAGTGAGGACTGATTGGATGATCTACGAATTTGACCTCATCGCCACATCTAGCCAGTTTAAAAAGGTACTAATTAAATGCCATGGATACATGATGCAACACTGAGTTTGATGTATGAGTTGGGAAATTCTACATCCTTTTTTGTGTTTTGACATGTGCAGGGGCAATATGTTCTCTGTAAACTGGAGATTAATTCAAAAGGCGAGAAGAGCAAGAAAGGTGAACAAAGCCACCATATAGCTCCAGTCTCCCATTCTGAAGTTGAACCAAGTCAGAGTATGGATTCTGATTCTGAAAATATAAACCCAAGTGAGATGGCTATGAGATATTCACCTTGTGATGAAAGTGAATTAAGCCATCATGCGGGTTCCCATTTTGGAAATCAAAATCCGAGTGAGCTGATGAATAATTCAGCTCGCCAACTTAGTGAGTTAAGCCACCATATGGCTTCTGATTCTGAAAATAACCTAATGCCTAATTTAGTTTATGATGGAAGTGGGTCAAGCCACTCCACGGTTTTTAATTGTGAAGATCTATACTGGAATCAGCCTACAGTTGATTCAGCTTATAGCCCTTACATGGCTTTTGATTCTGAAAATCAAAACCCAAATGAGCTCCTGACAGTTGATAATTCGGCTTCTAATGTCAGCAAAAACCATGGCATGGCTTTTGGTTTGGCAAATCATAACCCGAATGTATCGCTGACAGTTGATAATTCAACTTCTAATGTCAGTGAAAGTCATCATATGGCTTTAGTTTTGGAAAATCAAAATCTAAACAATAGCATTTCTATATTAACTTATGAGAATTCTTTAATGGCTTCTCGTGGTTTGGAAAATCAAGAACCATTCTTTCCACCTAGTAGTCTTATAAACCAGTCAACGTATGATAAGAGTGAATCAAGTAGCCTAATGGATTTTGATTTTGAAAATCAAAATCAAGTAAAGGAATTCGATATATCAGCCTTCGGTGAAGGTGTATGGAGTAATACCACAGCAACTCCTCCGGATTTTGGAAATCAAAATCCTTGTAAGAAGACTGATATGTCAACCCTTGAAGAAGGTTATTCGAGTTACTTTAACTCCTCTTCTTCAGATAATGATCTAGCTGATGTGGCGCTTCCAGAGGTAAGAACTAAATACCATGCATTACAGATTCTTTTTAATTTTTGTTCCGGGGTTGGAGTAGCAAACCCAAAGCTTATTCTTAATTTACATGATACTTCCAGCAGGTAAGCCCTGGACCACAAGCAGAGATAGAAGGGTGTTTCGAGCAAGAAAACATCCCCAACCCTGCACTTGTCCAGCTTCCT
>Ga0325410_1003535_pt1 | contig 17669 bp, 11 predicted proteins | sample PopdelMetagenome_16_FD_206182 | JGI IMG/M metagenome (GOLD analysis project Ga0325410, IMG submission 206182) | Populus deltoides microbial communities from Bellville, Georgia, United States - Xylem-PdIQD-R3 | ecosystem: Host-associated > Plants > Phyllosphere > Stem > Wood/Secondary xylem...
GCTCCTATCATGGCCCTCACACACCTTCCATCTAAGGTGTCTTCACCTTTCATAGGTGGTCGCATCCTCCTTCAGCTGAGATGCTTCAAAGTGGCTCCAAAAGTCTCTACCACCATGTGCACTTATGAGAGAGATTACTGCCACTGACTACATAGAAAGAGAAAGTTGCGGTATACTCCTCGCAATCCTCCACCTCGATTTCTATGTTTGGAGCTTCTATGCCTTTCTGCTTGACAGCTCCACCTACACCAACTCTCTTTGGTGTCTTCGCCTTTCATCATAGGCGGTCGCCTTTTATCACAGGCGTTTGCACCCCCTCAATTAGGTGCTTCTACAACAGCTCTCTTTCCATCCTTGCATGCATTGGAAAGGTCTTCGCCTGTTGTCTTCATTAAGAGCACAAGAGACTTCCTGTTGTACAAACTTTAACGGTCTCTGCTCTGAGCTTCATCTGGGAACACTTCTTCTCCTTGCACCTGTTGTCTCATTACAGTACCTCGTTGGATCCTACGGGTACTCCTGCACAATCTCCGTGTGACCTCGTGCAATTTCTGTTCTCCAGATTTCTCCCTATTTATTGCTTATGTTTGACAGCAGCTCATCCTGTCACAACACCTGTCCAAGTCAAAATAGGGTGCCAATCTTTATCCCCTTACTGTATTCCTCTTCCATTATTAGGGTCTTCATCAATTCTCCCCTCAAGAAATCACAGTCACCGAATCTAACTTCTTTGGAGAAATCACCACTTCATCAGATCCTTGATCATACGGAACCTAACTATTTCCTTGTGCCGCCATCCTGCTAGTCTTCAACTGTTTCATTACAAACTGTTATATATACGAAAATAGTACCATATGGATAATCCTTCCACTAAGCAAGTTCCCAGGAAAGATTGGAGGGGTCACACTGGTCCCGCTTAAAACCCAATCTCCTAGACAGAACTTCTTAGGCCATATCTATCCATCGTACTGTCTTTCCGTATATACAACCATTTGCTAGCTTTGTTGCGGCTTTCCTTTACAAGTGATCTGGAATATACTGGTTTAATACATGATTTCTCAACATCTGGCGAGACTACCAGTTCTTAGATTCGTCAAGATTGGTCTTCATCAGTTTTCACTCTACACCTCTAATTATCCACATGATCGGGTGTCCAGAGTGTCCCAATTTTACCTTTCTTCAAGGCAAATCAAATTTCAAAAATCCCACCACTTAGCAGTTCAACACACATAATTGGGCAAATGTGTGTGTCTTCTTCTTCTTCATCTCCATCGACCACCATAACGACCTTCAGATGCCTCATAATCGGGCAATCTCTTTTGTTAATTAACCACCACCACTTTCGGTCTCAAATTTCAACGATCGGACCATACCATTGCATCCGGAACGATCAAATTAGCTGGAAACAAGTCTGAAATCGTCCAAATCGCACTTCAGATGGCTAAGATTTGATCAAAACAATTCTGGCCTGATCAACGGCTCAGATTCAATCTCAGATCCGGTTGCACGTAGACTCTGCTGCACAGAATCTTATCCCTCGGCTCGCGGCTCGGCTCGGCTTAAACACGGCTCGGCTCAACTCGGCTCAGTCTGGCTCGGCTCGCGGCTGATGATGTGGCAGGTGGGTCCCACTGTGCTGGCGTGTCTGCTGACTGGTCGATGATGTGGCTGATGACATGGCATGCCTACTGTGCATGCTGACATCATGCTGACATCAGGTTGATGTCATCCCTGGCATGTCTACTGTGCATGCTGATGTCACTATTACGTCATGCTGACGTCATCATTATCCGGGTCAGCCATGTGGGTCGGGTCAACTGGTATTCGGGTCGGGTCAGCCCATCCGGGCGAAGAAGACGCGTGGGGCGCGTCTGCGCGCGTGGGCAGACGCCTTGCCGAAGAGTGATGGAGAGTGCGGCCATGTCCAACGTCCGATTTTAACGTCGTTTTCACCAGTGGCTTCGTCTCGGCCTCCTCTACATAGTGGTATGGTCAAAACACCATTTTGAGAACTTTTATTTTTTTAGCAAAAAACAAACACCCCTTTAAACCATGTGCTCTGATACCAGTTGTTGGGGAATTCCGGCACCCCATGCGCGGACCGGGGGTGTACTGATAGTTGCTAAGAGAAGGGTAAAGCACACTGACATAATATTTTACGTGGTTCGGCAGATTGCCTACATCCACGAGAGAGGTTCATTTTATTAGAGATAGAGAAATGATACAATAAATACATGGAGGATGAGGATTACATCCACTCTACTCTACTCCCAGCTCTCACACACAGCTGTTGAAGCTGCTGCCCATGGCAGCAGCTCCTCTTTCTCTTCTTCTCTTCACACACTTACGTTCTCTCTACATCTCCCTTTGCTCTCAAAATATAAGCCTCCTTTATACGCATTTCTTAGCAACTTTCTCCAGCACATGGAGGGGACAAACAAACCATAATACATGGCATGAATTATGCCGTAATTCATGCTTCCACTTGCTTGGTGGTGGGGTATTGCCACAAATGGCAATATCCTAACAGTTCATGTTAAAATTGCTTTAACAAGTCTGAATACGAGGACACAGTTCTTCATATGCGGCAACAAATTGAAGCTCGTAATCCTCTTGCTTTTGCTCCTAAGGTTGTCAAGCATACCACCAACTCTCCAGTAAATATGATGGTAATCTCTAATTTTTCAAGTTACCCATCTTGTTTCTTAGCCTCAATGAGGAGTATATTTGAGGTGAAAATGATCTACAGGAAGAAGGAAATTGGACGATACCATCCTCTTCCAGGCACAGAAAAGGGTGCAACTGCAAGAAGTCAAAAGTGTTTTAAAAAATATTGTGAATGTTTTCAGGTTTGTGCCAACATTTCTAGCAATATATTTTCAAAAGAGCTTCCTAAAGTACTGTTCTTTCTCATTGCTTATCTGGATTAAATTGATTTTATATAGCATTGTCAACGTTGATGTTGTGCTTGTTTTTGCCTTTGAATAAAAAAGGAAAAGCAACCAGCCTTGTTCAATTAGGATGGCAGATTAAGATTGGAAATTATATAACATATTCTATCTTTGAGCTGTTCTTATTTTGTAAACGTTCTCTGTATATTAAGGCTGGAGTAGGATGCTATGATGGATGCCGATGTGAAGGATGTTACAATTATTATGGAAAAAAAACAGGTGACTCTTCACTCTCCTGTTTAGCTACTTTATGTTGGTGTGATCATATGCTGAATCCATGTCTTATACATTGGCTGCGGAAAACAAGAAAAGACACATGTCCTGCCATAAAAAAATAGAACTTGCTGATCTAATTTTAATAAGATTTTCTTTTCTCATGAGTATCCAAGGTATGGGAGATTCAAACTTTAGCAGGCTACAAAAGCACTACAGCGATACTAGCAAATTGTAGCCCCATGTCAGTTTTGAGATTGATTAATTAAAATTATCTTGATATTCACTCTTAAAATACATGTTGGTTCTGCTGCATTTCTTGTGATATTTGCATATTTGAATATCTCTGAGCTTTTCAACCATAAAAGTTGAGTAGAGAACAATGTCACAATTATCAATAGCGAAATGCCTTTCGCCAAATGCTTTTTCGAATCCTTACCTCTATAATTTGCAACTTATGCTCTGAACTGTATGAAATTTCTTTCTTTTGTCCCTTTTCTGAAGTTACTATCGAATTAACGTCATAATGATGATGAAATTGCAGAAACAGTTTATAGAAGAGCTGAAAGAGGGAATTATCCATCTCAGGAGCCGCGGGATACTCCAGAGACTCACAGTGATTGTATTAAACCTAATCAATTCTCATCGACATTGGAAGCACTTACTGATATAGGCTATCTGACTCCACCATCGGGTTGTCTCTTAGGTGTGCCTTCTTCAGCTTCTCTAAACTTAAGGGGCTGTCCAAAAATTTCACTAGTTCAATCTCAACAAGTAAGTGGCCTCCTCTCATCACCTGGCTACTTTAATTGGCGCCAGTCACCTTGTAATTTTACTCCAAAATTATATGGAAGTGAGCTTGGTTCTGACAGCTTTCCATGATCCATGTAACAAATTGGAGGATAGTATGCCTGAAACGCTCAAGAACACTTGTACCCCAGGTACAAAGGCGGTGAATCTTTCTTATTTAATAAAATTTATTCACGTGAGTTAAGATCAAGCTCGTCAGGGGGGTTGAGAAGTGGAAGCAAATTAATTCTGCAGGATTTTCCTTCTTTCCCTCCTCTTACTCCGTATTGTAAGTCACAGGCTGGAATTCATCAAAATGATGGCGATCATAATGGTAGCACTGGCTACCAGTGATGGAATATGCGAATTGGAGTAAGTGATAACTTAATTATTTGGATATATTCCATTTCAATATGTCTGGCAAAATATTGAACTTTTTTCTTACCCAAAGCTGGAGTGACTTGTGTTCTGTCGTCCAGGATATATTCCAAGAAACTGCTCACAAGCTCAGCCCTTATGCCCAAGAAATCAGGGAAGATGGTGCTAGACTTTAACCCTTTTTTTACCCTTGTTTGGATAGGTAATAAATTTTGGAGAGTGCAAGTAATTACCGTCGTGACTTAATTCTACGGCTCCAGGCATTTTTAAACTCTCGTTGATCACTCTGTGGTCATCTGCGCATAGAAATCTACTGGTACTTTTGCAGGTTGATAACCTCTTTTTGAGCATGTGTATATATAGATGAATGCGGTGCTTTTCTCCTTTCTCCTATTTCTGTTTATAAGATACAAAGGTAGGATTTCTATAGCTTGGTTTAAAGGCATGAGTCAAAACCCTTCGTCCATCTAAGTTGTGGTATGGAAACTTCAATGCATATCTGAGAACTCAAACAGCCATGCATTCACCACAGAGAGGAAATGATAGGAGGCAAAGCTCACTAGACTTAATATTAGATTAACCAATACAAAATGCCCAGCAGGCAGAATTGACTACACCCATTACTGCTAAATTCTACAATCAAAATGACAACATGCAAGATTTATTTTTAGGGTCAGGCAGGGAACCAGGAAGGTTATATTATCTATACCATATACTTCATAACCTGTTCTATTGCTAACTACTTTTCCTCTTCCCATTATTGTTTTCTCCGTTCTTCGTCCTCATAAGCTCCAGACTGTAGCTGATTCTGTTCTGCAACTAAGAGCGGGAGCCGTCAAGGCCCAGCCTCGCTGTAAGCCAATTGCGAACCTCATCCATTTCTCTCGGGACTGTGTAGTGACCAAGCCTGCAGCCCACATTAAGGCACTCAAAAATTGCTTCGTATTACATTTACCATTACAAGTTAGTTCCTGCTTTCTGAAGAAAATGCTTTACCCTTCATAAGATTTGAATGTCAGGTTTCGAAAGCCTGCTGTGTTCAAGCATTGAGCAGATTTCTCTCCGTAGTTATAGGGGACTACATCATCACCTGAAAAGAATTATCAGAGTCACACTGCATGAAGATTCATTTGGAAGGGAAATGTGAATATCCGATAGCGATGGAAATATATAGTTGTTCAATCAAGGTGAATAGTCCGGTTCGATTTCTAGGCATTTTCACAGCTATGGTAGGTTGTAAACAATGCTGCTAATTTCCTATACGTTCATAGACACATGAGTAATCTATAAATGATAGTAAGCACAAATTTTAATTGAAATCAATTGAAATATCAGAATGATACGCTGATTAAGATGAGTCCATTTTATTCAATATGTGCAATGTATCTATGCGAATTGCCTTCTTATTTTTAATATCATAGACAAAATAAAAAACATGAAAATACTAAAAATGAAGAGCATGCAAAAACATGAAATAATAAATTTAAATCCAACAAATTCAATAAAGATATAACATGATATAGTGTTTTAATATTTTAAAAAAAGAGGTATAATCTTCAAAAACAATGGGAAAAAAAACTTAACCACCCGCGTAACAGCGGGCGATTTTCTAGTAATGTTGTGGGCTAGAGCAGATCAGCTGCAGATATAAAATCTGGATAATGATCAAAAGGATATGCAGTTTCCTGTCACCAGAGCAAAGAAAGCTACTCATTTCAGCTTCATAAACTGTCTCAGATTTTTGAAGTGCCACTATCAACTATATTATGCTAGATCGATATCTTAGTTTAAAAAATGGAGCTAGAGACGACAAAGACAGTAGTGCATACTTGTTCCATGGCAAATAAAAATGGGCAAGGATGCAGCACGCCTTGCAGCCTCATGTGACCCTTCGACTTTGGTCCTTAAGCTCCTGTATGAACAAAAAAGAAACCTTTCTGAACTAGCAAACATGGGAAATTATTGCAGACAAGTACTGGGCTGTATAGATGCTCTCTTTAGATAGCTGATGGATCAACCGATCCCTCATCCATGTAATAGCTGCAGGATAAAAGGGTTTATTCAGGAAAGAAAGCTCAGAATGATCATACCTTGAACCTGGAAGCCAGCCACTTAGTCCAACAACTGCTCTGAGGTTGATAGGGTACGCATTACCGTTACCATATCGTCCAAAGGCAGCACAAGTTGCAGAATAAAGGGCTGTTGCAGCACCCATGCTGAAGCCTCCAATAGCAATTTTAACTGTCATAAAAAAAATGTTGCAAGAATGAAGTTGCCATTAATTGAATCAGCTAAAATGGACAGAGACTGATGCATTACATTACTATTAGATGACTTTCGAACATGATATGATAACTTGCAACTTGGAAAACTATATTGGCTCAAGAAGTTCAACATAAAGGAAGCCATGATCAAGGTTGCATAATCTAGTGTTACAGTATAGAGCGATTTAATACTGGCCAGAAACCATCACTTCATATATCTCAGATGGAGTTGAACTTCTACTTTTTTGTGTGAAAATTAGTTGCCCTTGCAGTGGAATAAGCACACAGTACTTTATAAAAGCTGCCAACAGGAAAATCTTGCATGCAGATAAGGTAGATTTTCACATAAAATATAGCCTCAAAAATACCATCAGCCGGCTCAGTAGACAATAAGTTTGCTATATGTGCTGCTGAAGCATCTAAACCCTCCCAGTCATCTGGACTCTCTTCTGAGATTTCTCCCACATCGAACCCTGTGAAAGTTTTACAGGTATATTAGGTAAATGGATTCCATTCTGAGATATTTGAAGATGGATATGCAGTGAAAAATGGTGATTAAATTAATCAGAAACGAAGGTGATCCTTCTTACATGCAGTGCAAGGAAATCCACCCAGCAGTGCCACAGGACGAGTAGGAGCGGTTGGGCAAATCCATTTAATCTGCATCATGAGTTTCAATGCAAACATAAGATAATTATGGAGGAGGAATGCAGACAGAACATCCACAAGGTGATAATTAAAGTAAAAAAAATATAAGTACATTCAGAGTGCATAAAGTAGGAAGACCAAAAAAACTGAGCTTCTTACATTTGGAAGAGGGAGGTTTTCCAGTAGCTGGGAACAGCTGCAACCAAATAGAGAATAAAATGAGAAACATGACTGGATTTAAGAGATATTTTCTTTGCCATGTTCAGAAGAAAACAAAAATCCCTAATCTTTAAATTCAAAAATAAAATATTAATAACCATCTGCAGTATATTTTCTAAGTATTGGGGTCACAGCATTTGAGAAAGAGCAGCAGTTGAAGGCATAAATGTAATGAATATTTTTATCTCTAAAGTTCTTAGCAGAGAAAGGATCAGAGCACATTTAACATGGGTTGCCAGAATTAAGTGAACCAGTGGTCTCCTAGCCATGAATATGACATATAAAGGTTTTCCAATTCAAGCATGCCCAAATTGAGCACAGCATCAAACAAGAAAATAACAGGAAAGGAGGAATAATCAGATCGACATTAGTTCACGGCACTGCTGTAGCTTCTCTCCCCATGGAACTTATTCTAACGAGAATCTCGATGAAAGCAGAAGAAAAACGAAAATATTTGATATCATATGGACCCCTCCAATAAAGAACATGCCTCTGTGTTGACATTTGTGAACTCCTTTCTCTTTATCTTGTCCTTGAAACCAAAAGGCGCACCATATTCCAACAAAGGATTTGTATGTATTACAAAAGGAAAAAAGATAAAAATGTATAAATCGTTGATGGCTAGTTAAGGAATAAATCATTGAGTTCCCACTAGCCCAATTGGACTGTTTATCAGATGAAGTCCACAGAAAAACAGTGGTCAGTAGCTTGCTGAATAGGGAGTGATATGCTAAGACACACTGATGTTTGAGCCTCAGAACACTTCGTTCCATGATGAACTTGAGTACAAAGAATAGGTTATCTGCAATTTTTTGTAAATCTAAAGAAAAGAGTCTCTTCTTTTCTCAAGGAGAGTTTTGGAATCTGAAACTTGGTTTTGAATGGTGGATTACCATGCCAATGCAATGAAAGAAAACAAAACAAAACAACACAACAACAACAGAAGGGAAAGAATAGCTACAATACCTTGAACCATTATCACCAAGACCATGTAACCAAACTATAGTGGCCTGGTGTTTCCCTTGGGGCCTCACCACACAAGTCCTCCCAAATTCAAAGTTTCTTCTTGCAGGTCTACTACCTGAATATTGAACCAACAAAGTCACTTCTCACATACCACGAAGTTGAAAGGACGGAATAAAAGAGGAAACATAGATTTAGTACAAGAAACCAAGAAGATCAGCACATATAACATTGCATTAATAGAATCTAAACTATATTCCAATTCAAATGAAACAGGCAATCAAAAAGACAAAAGGAAACAAACCAGAACCCATGGAAAAATGTTGTTGGTAGCTCATTTTTTGAGGATGGAACCAAACACCTTAGTGCACCTCCTATATGTTAATAAATGACAGGAAGAGGAGGTACTGCAATGAAGAAAACCCTGAAAGACAACGTGTATTTATAGCGTGGAAAAGGAATACAACAAGTGAATATGCATATCTTTCACTAGTAAGAATTTTAGATGTAGTGTGAACGCCAGCAACATATTAGAAACTGAAATAAGGGAAAGGCAAAGCATCCATGAAAAGGAGAGGGTGAAAAAGACAAGGAAAAGAAAAGAAGAAAAAAAAAAGCAGGAAATCTTTTTAAGAGCAGAGAGAATCAAAGCAGAGAGGGTCACATTCATCCATTCCTGAACCGCACAGGTAGGAGAGAGGGAAGTCTTTGGGATTACGGAAAATAGAGAGGAATCTAATGCTTGTGGGCAGCGGCTAAAAAAATAAAGCTAAAAAAAATCCCAACTAGCAGCAGCAGCAGCAGCAACAATCAACAACAGCTTTCAAGAATATTACTGAAAACAAGAAAGAATAAATCCTGATCAGTATTACAAAATATCTCTTCTCAATCATTTGTTTATGTATTTCCCATGATTGACAGATTCCATTAATCACAAACTTAAAGACAAGTTTCGAGTGTCCAGTTTATGAATGACAATAAAACAAAGTCTGATCTTAATGATTCTAGTGCTCAACAACAGAAGGAAAACTAGTTCTCAACAACAGAAGGAAGTAATGATGAGAAGTTGAATTTTCTTTTTACTTGTATGAGTGTACTATATATATCTACACAGAAACATAATGATAGGCCTGTCTGAATGTGTGTGTGAGTTTTCTTGTCAACAACCTGCGTTTTTCGTATGAAAGAGACGCGTGAAAAGGCATGTCGAATTTTTTCTCCTTCCATCCTCTTTCTTGCTTTTGTGCTTACCACTATACCTTATTTTTTGGCAGCTCAAGTCCCATCGATAAAAGTTTTGTTTGTTTATGCTAACGTCACTAGGGAATAAAAGAGAGAGGGTTTCATTCGCAGGTGCCTTGGCAGTCTGGCTTATACGCTGATTTGTAAGCGCTCGAGTGTTTGTGCAATGCTCTGGTGGTCATATATAATGCACGCTCACTTCTGCAGAATGCACTATGGATCCATGGAAAGGCTTGCAGGAAGAGTTTTTGTGAAAAACTGATTTATGTTTCCATGAGCTTTACTTTTGCTAGGAAGAGCTTCTTCTTTTTTTAAGCTCATTGTAACTTTTTCCTAGTGCTGGAGTATTTAAGATTGTTATTATGTGGTGATAAATTAAAGTCTATCCCCAGGCATCCTTTTACAAAAACTGCAAAGCATTCGGCTTTCGAGAACCTAACTTCTTTCCAATTCATTTCATTCCATTGTAGTTGAAAGTTCATCTATACATTTATATTTCTTTGTTAAATGATAAGATCAGGAATCTCTGAAATGGGTGTCACTTCAATCAAATTCTCTAAACATCACAGAGAGTTCTTCAACTCTTTTTTAAGCACTCCCCCTAAATCAATTTCTCTTTGCACCCACCGCGTTTTCCACTGGAATGTCTTGGTTACTAAATTTGTAAGACAGGGACAGCTTCGGCATATCTCCTGGCCTCAGCTAGGTAAGTTTTCACATCCAGGCCCACCAGTAGATATCACAGAGTGAATGCCGAAGGGTCTTCCCCTCTCATCATAAGACATCACTGTGTAGGCCACCTATAAGATGCAGCCTTTTCCCAGCATGTAATGGAGGAATAATTTTTCTGTTTCCTATACAGATGACATCCATTTACAGTTGTACCAACCAGTGGTTTTTCCTTTTTGACAGAAACAAAAAAAAAAAAAAAAAAAAAAAAAACCCAGAAATTATTAGCTATGGACGAAGAACTTCATACTTGAGGCACCATACATGCCTACCGTCCAGCTCACTTTATAGCTTTAGCTCTAGTGTCCAAAATTAATTAGTCCTAACTTTTTTTAGGGTTCTATAAACATTGCTAAAGCACCTCCTCTTATTTCTAACCAGTTGACTAAACTCTTCCAAACACGAGAGCTGACATGGTATGCCGTGATTCGTTACAGAAGCAAATGGGCATCCATAATTAAATGTGCTAATTTATCTCAATGTCAACGCTAGAAAAGGGCATTTCCCCTCCTTTATGGGGAAAATTAAAAGGAAGAAGAACAAAAAATAAAATAAAATAAAAATAGGGCAAGTCAACTACTAAATTCCATACCCCATACACAGCAGTGAAAGAATCAATCTCAATTACGTGAATGGTTAAATTTAATCTGTGGGTTTATTAAACTGCGGGCGACATATATGCTGTTGTCGCTAATCTGTGATTAAAATAGAAATAATGCGGATTCATTAAGGATATAAATTACTAGGGCTAGCCACTTTCAGGGATATAAAACTAGCTAATGCAACTTGTCTTATGTCGTCTAATACAGTTTTTAGCTGTTCATAATTAAGCTGGCTTCCGGATGTAATAAAGTTAGCTCTATATATAGGAGACATCGAGGTTCCAGCTCTCAACTTTGTGAATAAAGTGCAAGGGCATAATATTTTCCATGTAAGAAGCTGGTGATCACTCATTGACGAGACGTTTGTGAGCCATACCATATTAGCTGAGGTTTCCCTGTGATCTGCATTTTAACTGTAGATAGATTAGTTTGTGAACGTAAATTAAAGTTATAAAAATTAAAAGTGACACCACACTAAAAGAACTCTTGTTGAATCCAAGGTTTAAACAAAAATTGAAATCAAGGGTCATGTTGGAATACTAAAAGGGTTAGGAATCAAAACGAAAAAAGTTTAAGAACCAAAGTGTAAAGAATAAAAGGTTGAAAAGATGCTGTTTTAAACCTGTGCCAGTCGAAGCTCCAACGAATATATTGATGGAGAAAAAAGGGATGAACATCCGATTGAGTCTCGGTTGCTTGTTCCAAACATGCAGTAATTGAGGCCTCAATCGAATGTTCAGTTCTGTGAGTGGTTTCTTCATGTTTTTTCATCCAAAAGTCATCGTTTTTTTAAGAAATCACCTCACCTTCTGGATAAATAACTATAAAATGTCAGTATTTGTCTTGTTATCTAAGACTTTTAGGGTCTTTCTATTAGTCCTGGAACTATATCTGTCTTAATCCAATAGCATCTACTTTTATAGTGGGGCAAATAATACTTTAAAAATGATGTTATCTACATGTTACAAGGACTAAACAATCATCAACCACCAATAATTCTAACGTGTTATAAGTTGGCTACTTGAAGATGGATGCTCATGTGCAAGAGACAACAATTAAGGTGTATTCATAAGAGTTCAAACTTGAATGTTTTGATAGAAATGAAATCAACTTTATTTACTGGAAGGGTGAGATCACGTTTCTTCTCATTGAATTGGCAATTTTCTATTTGATGGATGATGAACAACTAAAGCCTTGTAAAACTTACCCCCTACGAGTTCCGACGAAGACAAGGCTGCCTGTACAAAGCATCAAAAGGACATTTTTGATGTCATGGTTACATTGTGAACACTCTGATCTCTAACAAATTGTATGGGTTGCTCAAGTGCTTTAAAGATTCTGGCTCTGCACCTCTACCTTCTTTATCATTGAGCAGTCATTTAAGTGCCTTAGCCGGTGATTCGGGCTGTTTTCCTCTCAATTATGAAGCTTATCCCTCATCGTCTTACTGGCCGACCTTGAACCCTACTATTTTGCGTCATGTCCAGTATTCAGAGTTTGTCTTGATTTGATACCGCTCTCATGGCCTGCACCGAAATAGTGCTTTACTCCTAGATGTCTAGTTAACTGCTGTGTCTCAATAAATTTCAAAGAGAACCAGCTAGCTTTGGGTTCGAGTTACATTTCACCCCTAACCACAACTCATTTATTGACTCTTTAACATCAGTCAATTTGGACCTCTACTTAGTTTCACCCAAGCTTCATCCTGGTCATAGATAAATCATTGAGGTTCGAGTCCATAAGCAATAATAATTGTCCTATGAAGACTTTTGCTATGGCTCTAGTGGGTTCCCTTAACCAACCCACGAGATGTAACCTCTATGTCATATAATGGTTGTAGTCCTCCTAAAAAAAACATGTGTAAAAATAAACATTGAACAAATTTTAAGAGAAATAAATAATTCAATGATTTGATTAAAAAATAATATTATTATGGTTAGAGAGAAAGTAAGAATATGAGGTAAAAAACAAAGTGATGATTAATTTCCTTTGTTCAGGAGCTACCTTGATGTTATGCTTTCTATCTTGGGTCAAGTTAACCAAGTCATTTATTAGTAACAAGCTTTATTGTTATCGAGAACATAGACCATGTCATTTGCACATTTAGGCGCTACCATTATACTATCAAGAGGATTAGTTGTTAAAGGTATTTATCAAAATGAAAAGGAAGGTATTGATAAATTTACATCAACATAATATTTTGAATTTACTATGATTGATAAATATGTCATAGAGCAAGTAGATGACTTACAAATCCTTCCAAACTCTAAGATGTTGAAAATTCATATTTTTAAGCCAGTACAAGTTGTTGCGATCATTGCTAACTTCATGAAAAAATTATATAAACAAAACTCATGTGCTCTAATGAATATCTAATTATGAATCAAATCTTGAAGCAAATTCTAATTGATAAAAAAAAAATCATATTCATGAAATAAATATGCTATTAAATATGGATTCAAAATCAATGTAGTGACAAATAAAGGCAATAGAAAGAACAAATTTCATAAGAGGAAGTTCGTTGATTTTAATTACTCCAATTACACCAACAATGTTCTTAGGAAGAAAGAAATTGTTTCCTTTGTGGAAAGAATAAGCATATTAAAAGGGATTGTAGATTCTATAAGAAAAAAAGTTAGAGAAGCCTAATAAAAAAAAATTGATGGATGATTACAAGAAAGAATTTGTTATCATGGTGGCCAAAATATATATTGACATGATTATCAAAATTAATATGTGTTGCTCAATCAAATATTTTTAAAATTAATATGTGTTGCTCAATCAAATATTTTTAGATCAATTATACTACTTGTTTTTTGTCTCTTCTTTTTAATAAGGATAAACAACAACCAAGAATTAAATCCTAAGCGAAGACAGGTAGCAGCCTTGCGAAACCAAATAAAATATGGGCATTTCAGGATTTTAAACCTTAAGAAAGGTGTGTATATCCTAAGTAACATCATATGAGAGCAAGAATATATAGGTAGAAATAAATTGGAATTAAAGGCAAGGAAGATAAACAAAGTAAGGAAATAAATGAAGGCTATAAATAAAACAATAATTGAAAATAATTGAATTGAATAAATTACATAAAGAAATTTGCATTTATGGGGTTGATCATCTTTCCCAGGTACTGGATGACATATTAATATTGTTAAGATATTAAAGTTTTACCTAAATATCTTATTTTAATCCTATAAAAAATTATTCATATTAGAGAAGGAGTATTTATATTGAATTCTAATATAATATAAACTTTTATTTGTTGATAATTAGATGAATCATAACTATTCTCAATTCTGGCTAGCTTAATCTATTAAAAACTCTTATTATAAATAAGATTGAAGCTTTTGGTTTAATACACAAACCTAAACTCGCATGCTCAATCACTTTTCCCTTATCAATCACAACTCTTGTTCATGATAAATTTCATGCTTCCTTTTTCTATTTGATTGTGAACAATTATTATTCTTATCAGGTCAATTTATGGATGTATATATTTTGTGTACATAATATCTCTCATATTCTTTTATTTCTAGACTAAGAGAGTATTTGGTAGTATGGTTGCGGTTGCTTTTCAAATAACTTTTCGTGCCGAAATGTATGCCAATGATTTTTTTTATTTTTTAAAAATTATTTTTGACATCAGTACATCAAAACGATCTAAAACATATAAAACATATTAAATTTTAGCAAAAAATAAAATTGAATTTTTTAGGAACATTGTTTGCATCACGTTCCCAAATGTATTCTAAGTAAAAGAATTTCCCACCATTATATTAGTACCAAAATTGATCTAAGGAATTGACCATTAATGATGTAGCTAATTGAGCATTGTTTCAGCAAAATGTTGATTATATTTTTAAATGTTTGGCATGTTAACCAATCAATTTATTTTTAACAAATCATGTTTAATATTTTAGGCATGATGTTTAGAATATTTCTAATTAAAATATTAGATGTAGTTCTTCTATTAATTCTTCAATTAATATCTAATTCTCCATCTTTTTCATAAAATCCTCAATTCTTCAAGAATAAATCCCTCATGAAGAAGGATATAATTTATTTATTTAAATTGTATAAGAAATAAATCCCCTTTAAGAAGATTAAAGAAATTTCTCATTCAAAAGACTAAATAAATCTCAATATATATAGTAAATCCACCCTGACTTGGCTCAACATTGCTACTGTAAATAATACCAACTAGTGAATACAACATAGAAACACTTTGGTGAAGAACAAACATACTAGGAAAAATTTTACCAAAGAATTTATGCTATTTTTCTCATCATTATACCCTTATTTCATATCAACAATAATTGATTGATTTACAATCCTTGTAGGAATGATGTCATAATGATCAAAGGTCATTTTATATTATGATTCATGTTGAACTGTGTGACAAATAAGATATCTATACATTTCAGATAGAGGTTTATCATGATTTTCTTGTATCAATACTTTGGTTTTACCATGATTAGTATACATTTTACTTATAATAACATTAGTAACATACTCCATCCTTAGTCATGATCAATCATGTTTGGTTTGTTGTATTTATCATTTATTAAAAAGTCCTCTTGATTTAGGAACAACCAATATTGTTGTTACCTTAAAAAGACAGTAAAAAGGTTTGATTTCTTTTTATTAGTTGTTTTGATCTCTTTTTTTTCTTTATCAATATGATTTTTAGCCTCTTTGGGCTTTCTTAATATAGCAACTTTGATTTTTGTTCCTTCTAATTTTTACGACTAATATTAGTTGTTGATGAATTTCTTCAAACTCTTTGTCGGAGTATAAATCACCCATTGAATAAGTCATCTCAATCTTGTTAAAGTAACTAACTAGGTATGTTTCCTTTACTTGCACAATAATAGGTCATTGGGTGTACGAAGATTAAGGTCACTTTATTGGAAGGCGGCTTGTAGGGCATTAAATTTTCCAATCCTAGGTTAAGTTAGTTACAAATAAAGTTATTGGCCATTAAAAATAATGCCTACATTTAATAAAATAATTTGAGAATTATAAGTGCCAAGAAATGTTAAAAAAGTTTATCTAACTAAGTTTGAACCTATTAAATTGATTATATAATTAAATAATATATCAAATATAATATCATTTATTAAATTATAATTACTTTTTGTTAAACTTAAAGTAAAAGAAAAAAAATCATGAATGGCATAACAAAAAGATGGTATGTTAATATATATATATAAGGCATGGTCTTATTCAAAAACAGGTTTAAAATTATTTTATTTATTTTATTTAAATGAATTTAGAGAAATAAAATAATTTAGGGCATTAAAAAAGAGCCTATAAATGTGGGCAATATTGACCCGTTTTTGGCCCGAAACAATGGGCAGGCATGCAAGGCTCGTAAAGGCAGGCCAAGAACAATGATAATGTGGGCCTGCTATGCTGATGACTTTCTCGTAAAGAAACAAAAAAATAACGATCAAATAAAATTAAAAAAAATATGAAGGATTGTACATAAAAAGCAGTTTCTAATATATATATATATATATATATATATATTAGGTTGTGTAAGAAAATTTAAAAGTTCAATGGTATCTAATAAGAAATTTTTAAATTATTTTTAACCAATCTACTTTAATGGATCTAAGTGTAAAATATAGGTAAAAAGAAATAAAACAGGTCAGGCATGTGAGCTCGTGTGCCTGAATGATTAGAAATATGTTTGGCTTGTGCATCATGCCTTTTGCGTTTTTATATTAGTAGGAAAATAACATGTTGTCCCCTTTTAATTTAAAAAAAACAAATATTGCATCATTTATTGACCTAGATTTTGGTGACCAAAAGGTCACTGAAAAGTCATGGTTAGGGTATTTCGTATTCAAAAACTCATTTTTCAATGTTTGTTTTACTCAAAAAAATATTTTAAAAAATAAAATAAAACACCTTAGAGACTTTAATAAACTCATATATGGACTCAAAAATTGATCAAAAAACTCAGAATTCCAAAAATTTCCTAACCCTAGATCTACTATCTCAAGAAAGGTGAAAGTCAAAGAACATCAAAGGGGAACTCTTCATATTAAATGAAATCCGTTAACACTAAGATCAACCGTTTTCATGGTCGAAATCAGTGACAATGATGATTTTCTCTCTCTTTAATTGGTATATAGCGAGTATGTCTCTCATCTCTCAAACCTTGGGATTGAAAATTTAAAAAAAAATTGGATCAAAAGTGAGTTTTAAAAAACAAAAGGGACTGAAAATGCATCTAGTGAAAAGTAAGGATAACTTTTCACTACAATTTTAAAAATGCCTTCCAGTTTCCCTATCTTTTTTTATTTTAATCCTCTATCTTCTGATTTTTCTCATCCTTAACAAATTATAACAAATTAGACCTAAAATAATCATCAATTTAACCACTTAAAACTCAAATTGCAGATAAAAGAAGCTCGATAATCAAAATTAAAAAAAAATCATGGTTGAAATCCATAGTTATTTGTGAGTAAGTGCAGAGTAAAGACACTATTTTTTTAGTTTTTTATCTGACAAGCTACAATATTACTTTTTCTTTCTTTTTCTTTTTCTTTTTCTTTTTCTTTTCCATTCACATGTCCGAATAATGAAAACCTAACTTCCTACCACCACTCTTAATCAAATAAAACAAATTTAATTTCAAATGCTTTTCTTTTATTTTT
>Ga0325410_1003536_pt1 | contig 17668 bp, 13 predicted proteins | sample PopdelMetagenome_16_FD_206182 | JGI IMG/M metagenome (GOLD analysis project Ga0325410, IMG submission 206182) | Populus deltoides microbial communities from Bellville, Georgia, United States - Xylem-PdIQD-R3 | ecosystem: Host-associated > Plants > Phyllosphere > Stem > Wood/Secondary xylem...
TGTTTTATATAGTGCTAGTTGCATAATATTCACCTCATGTATTTTAGTTTTTAAGTTAATTACGCTTTATTTGTCTCAAATAAGTCTTTTAACACAAATTGTCACTTAAAATATTCTCTTCTTATTTTATTTTTTGTATTTTCAAAGTGCTTTTTTAATTTAATTTTTTTAATTTTTTTCTTGAAATTAGTTTTTTTTGTATTTTCATATGATTTTTGCCATGTTTAATGAATCATATTTATCTATGACACTTGTAAGCATGTACCAATATACACTTGTAGAGAAACTTAAACTTATAATGGTTTAGAGGCTATTTGGAAATATAGTGCAAATCACGTTTCCAACAAATTTAAATTTTTTTTGTTAAAAATATTTTTTTATGTTTTCGAATCGTTTTGATGTGCTGATATCAAAAATAATTTTAAAAAAATAAAAAAAAATATTATTTTAATGTATTTTTAAATAAAAAATACTTTAAACCGCAATAGTTACCACAATTTCAAAAAGCCCGATTCTCCTTTTAAATCATTTTGAAAATTCCGCATTAAATGATTTCAGGTGCAAGCTTCAAGAGCTTGACATTAAATTTCAACTGAGTGAACAGAAGAAGCAGTTGGCATTGCCTTTGTTTGCAACTAATTATCAGTCATTCTACTTTGGATGCAATGGCTTTGTTTTGATCGCTTGTCCATCCCTTGAAAATATAGCAATCCTTAAATGTGTTGTGCTTCGAAGATTTCATGTTACCATCAAATGTGTTGATCTTAGAAAATTGAAGAAACAATTATAGTATTTTTGCAGTTTTCATTAAGAGAGAATTGGTTATAAATAGCCATACAAACAGTAATAGAAACAAACTGAAAATCAGCAACTCACGTATCCACTACTCTTATAACGTGGGAAGCAGGTAAGCAATTGATTGACTAAAACAAACTGAAGCTAAATGATCCTATTAAATAGGAATTATTAACGACTCAGTACAAAGACTAGTGAACCAAATTCTAAAGCTAAAATCTTAATATTTAACATCCTCCCTTAAACTGTATGCCAAGTGCATCAGTTTATACTAGAAATAGAGCAAACTCTCATTAGACCACATAGTTTCACAAAGACATCATGCTTCAATGGTTTAGTCATTATATCTGCAATCTGATTCTGAGTTTGACAATGAGTTACTTCCACGACACCCATGCTGATGAGCTCTCGAATGAAATGAAAACGAACATTAATATGTTTACTGCGTCCATGTAGCACCGGATTTTTGCAGAGTTTAATGGCAGAACTGTTGTCACAGTGGATTATTGTAGAACCCTCTTGATAATGCCCCAACTGCTGTAAAATTCTTCGTAGCCATATTGTCTGGCAAGCACATGATGCTACTGCTATGAACTCAGCTTCTGTGGTGGAAAGTGTCACTATGGGTTGTTTCTTTGAAGACCATGATACAGCTCTTGCACTGAACATAAATACATAACCTGAAATGCTTTTCCGATCTTTAACATCACCAGCATAGTCACTATCAGAATATACATTAAGACCTTCAAATCCTCACTTCTTGTAGAACACTCAAAAACTGATTGTTCCCTTTAAATACCTGAAAACCCTTTTTGCAACTTGTAAATGAAGTTCAGTTGGACATTCCATGTACCTGCTAAGAAGACTTACTACGAACATCATATCAAGTCTAATGGCAGTTAAATACATTAAACTTCCCACAATTTGCTTGTATAGTATGCTGTTTATTTTCGATCCATCATGATCCTTACAAAGCTTTATACCGGGAACAATAGGATTGTTAACAGAATTGCAGCCATCCATTTTAAACCTTGCAAATATTGCTTCTGCATATTTCTTTTGCCCAACAAATATTCCATTTGAACTTTGCAAGACTTCAATACCTAGAAAATATCTCATCCTCCCCAAATCAGTCATATCAACTCATCAAACATACTTGCATCATTCTCAGTGAATATTAAATCATCAATATAAAGACATACAACCAAAATATTACCTCCACCTCCAGTTTTGATGAACAGTGTATGTTCATAAGGACATTTCTTGAAGTTTTGAGTTGCAAAATATGATTCGATTTGACTGTACCAAGTGCGAGGGGCTTGTTTGAGTCCATATAATGCTTTATTTAGCTTGTACACCATCTGCTCTCTTCCCTTCTTCTCATAACCAGGAGGTTGCTCAACATAAACTTCTTCATTGAGCTCTCCATGCAAAAATGCCGATTTCACGTCCAGTTGGTAGATAACCCATTCTTTTTGAGCTGCAAGTGAGATGATCAATCAAATGGTATCCAAACGGGTAACTAGTGCAAAGACTTCAGTATAGTCTATTCCATGTTGCTGCGTGTACCCCTTAGCCACAAGATGTGCCTTGTGTTTATCCACTTCACCGTCTTCTTTAAATTTTGTCTTAAAAATCCATTTAACTCCCACCTTTTTCCCTCATTCAGGCAATCTAGTGAGTTCCAAAGTATTGTTTCTCTCAATTGCATCTATTTTTGCCTCCATAGCTTTCTGCCACTTCTCACTTTTCACTGCTTCGGCATAGCTTAATGGATCACTGCCTACATATAAAGCTAGAAATGCATAGTCATCTTCTTCAGATAAACCCTCACTACTTATATAATCTTGCATCCAGCCCAGTGGTCTCCTTATTCTTCCCTCTTCTGAGTTTGTTGAATGATTTTCTGTTGTTGCAGTAGACTCTGTTGCAGCAGACTCATCCCTTTCTGTATTCATATCTAGAATTGTTGTTGCTCCATCTGCATATGACCTGATTGCTGTTTTAATATTTGCATGTGATTTGATGGTATAGCTCTCTTTAGCATGTATATTGATCTCTTCTGCATTCATGTCAGCTGGCTCTTCTACATTCGTGGCAGCTGTATTATTGTCACTCCACTCTAGATCAACCAAAATGGCTTTTTCATAACTGTTGTCCCAGTCTCAGCTGCCTTCTTCTTCAAACCTCACATCCCTACTGATTATAATTGTTTTAGATAGTGGATCAAACAATCGGTAGGCCTTTGATTCCCCACTGACTCCAAGAAAGACACACTTTAAGCTTTTATCATCCAACTTTGTTCTTTTATTATCAGGAATATAAACATATGCAGTGCAACCAAAAATTTTGATGTAGGAGACCAAAGGTTTAATTTGACTTCAAGCTTCTTCTAGGGTGATGTTTCTCACAGCCAATGTTGGACTTCGATTCAGCATATGAACTGACCAGTTAACAGCCTCTGGCTAGAAATTCTTAGGAAATTTCTTCTCAGTTAACATGCTCCTAACCATAATCATAATGGTCCTATTTTTCCTCTCCGCCACACCGTTTTGTTGTGGTGTGTATGTTGCTGTTAGTTGTCTTTGTATATCATATGCAGCACAAAAACTAGTGAATTCATTGTAAGTAAATTCACCTCCACGATCAGTTCTTAATCCACTCAAGTAAACCCCGACTCCTTCTCAACAAGATTTTTAAAGCTTTTAAAAACATTAAAAGCTTTTGATTTCTCTGCCAGGAAATAAACCCAAAATTTTCAACTAAAATCATCAATGAAACTAATAAAGTACCTCTTGTTGCTGTTAGAAATAGGCTTGATTGGTCCGCATATGTCTGCATGCACTAGTTAAAGAACTCTGGTTGCCCTCCATGTACTGTTCTTGGGAAAAGGATCTCTAGGCTGCTTTCCGATCATGCATTCTTCACACAACTTCGTAAGAAGCTTGATTTGAGGTAGTCCATGCACCATATTTTTCTGTTAAAGAGTTTTCAATCCATCATAGCTTAAATGACCATATCTGCGATGCCAAACTCTAGCTGAGTCTTCTGTCATGGTGCTGTAACAAGTCTGCTCTCTTGCTTGACAATGTGCAAGTAGAATGAACATTTTATTTGATGACATTGTGGTCTCAATAATTAGTCCTCGATCAGGATGATAGACCTTGCATTTCCCATGCTGAATAAGAATTGCAAGTCCCTTTTCTTGAAGCTGACCAATGCTCAGCAAGTTACTCTTTAGATCAGGTACATAAAAAACACCAGTGATCACCTGAGTATTCTCATTTACCTTAATCCTTACATTTCCTTTCCCCATAACTGTTATGCTTGAGTTCTTTCCAAGTTTTACTGTCTCTATGAAATTCTCATCAAGATCAGAAAAAAGCTCTTTCTTCCCACACATATGGTTGTTGCACCCTGAATCTAAAAACCAAACTTCAGTTGAACTGATTTTCTTCTCTTCAACATAAGCCATCAACAACATCTCTTCACTTGTATCAATAAAATTTGTTCTAAATCCTTTCTTTGGGCATTCATACTAGAAATGCCCCAGTTCATGGTAGTTGTAGCACTCCACGGTGGACTTATCAAAACTTGACCTGATACGCCCTCTGCCTCGCCCTTTAAAAACATTACGACCTCGTCCTTTTCCTCTAGAATGATCTTCATAAGTCACCTTCAAGGCATGTTCTTCTGCAGCAGTATGATAATTCATACGTTGCTCATGCACCAGGAGGCTACTTTGTAATTCATCTATGGACATGGTTTCCACATCATTTGACTCCTCAATAGCGTAGACAACATAGTCGAATTTTGGTGTCATGGATCTTAAAATCTTTTCAATGACAGCAACATCATCCATCTTCTCACCGTGAATTCATTTCTTGTTGGTTATTGTCAAAGTTCGAGCAAAATACTCGTTCACAGATTCACCAACCTTCATCTGTAGCATTTCTCATTCCCTTCGAAGCACTTGCAACTGTGCACGCTTAACTCTAGTCGTGCTTTGATACTTTTGCTTCAATGAGTCCCATATATCCTTAGCTGTGTCTTTTTTAGAATACTTTCCAGGAGGGATCGATCTATAGCTTGGAACAGATAGTTCTTAGCTTTCAGATCCTTCAATCGCTGATCATCAATGGCCTTCATCTGAGCGTCTGTTTGAGATGCTCCTTCTGCTACTGCAGGTACTCCTTGTTCTATTAAAGTCCAATATTCTCTCAGTCGTAAAAAGTTTTCCATTAGCATGGACCAGTGGTCATAATGTCCATCAAACTTTGGAATTGATGGCTGGACAAAATTTGTTTCCATCGACATCTCCTCTCTTGTCACTCGTGCAGAGAGCTGCTGCTTCTCACGATTCAATCAAATAACCTGTGAGGCTCTGATACCAAATGTTGATCTTAGAAAATTGAAACTGTAGTATTCTTGCAGTTTTCATTAAAAGAGAATTGACTATAAATAGTCTTACAAATAGCAAGAGAAACAAACTGAAAATCAATAACTCACGTACCCACTACTCCTATAACGTGGGAAGCAGGTAAGCAGTTAATTGACTAAAACAAACTGAAGCTAAATGATCCCATTAAATAAGAATTATTAACGACCCAGTACAAAGACCGGTGAACCAAATTCTAAAGCTAAAATCTTAATATCTAACAAAATGTCCATCTATGAAAAATCTGGAGATAAGTCGATGCAACTTCGAGTACCCGTTGGATCTCCACGTCCATAGAGCCTCTCTTAGTTCAGGGTTTAGCACCCTTTTTCATGTTACTGTTTCAGCTGAACATCTTCAAGCTTTGTCAATGAAGTAAGATTCTACTTCGTGGTGGCAAGAAAGCATATTCTTCGAAGTTCTACCGCGGGATTTAATGTCTCTACAAGATGTAACTATCAAATTTCTTCGCTTCGATTCTTTCTCTAATGCGGATGTCTGCAATCGCATATTGAGAATTGCAAGATATGCTAAAGTAATACAAATGAGCTTCGAAATTATTGAGGTAAACAATCATTTTTCTGACGCCTTCTTTTATCACAGTTGCTAGATTACACACCTCCTCTCTTGTAAAAAAAATATGAGTTGACCTTGGCAATCATGCAGGTTCTGTCGAAGAAAGATCATCAGCCAATTTGAGTCTCTTGTTTTTATCCGACATCTACTACAAAATCCATGTTCTTTTTTTCCCCCCAGCTTGTTGAGCTACTACCCTTGGCTGTGGAGAATTATCAGTCGCAGCATGGAAATTCTGAAACGCTACTGTCTGGTGATCAATTGATGAAACTGAAGATAAAGCGTCTAAAAAAAAGAGTAAAATAAGCCTTTTATTGCACTCATGTAAGTGGCATTTCGGTTAATTTGATTTGCAAGTGGTTTATTGTCTCAGAAATGCTAGCCATTTGATTACCTTTGGTAATCCATACAGCAAATCTTTCTTTCTACCTCTCTGTGCTCCTGCGTCTGCTTTATTAGTCAACTTTGCCAATGCGTGAATGCAATTCACTCACAGATTATACGAACTCGATGCCCGCATAGCGGAGTGCAACTCAAGCTAAATCTGCTTAAACAAAGGATGGATTCTGGAATTAGCCTGCAAGAATCCCTTGTGAACAAAATAACACTAATGGAGTAACAACTATATTAATCTTCATTTCCTTTTTGTTTCCCCGTAGTGAACACAAGTAGGATGGGCTCCGGGAGTCGGATGTCCAAATATATATCGTATCAGCTCTTGGACAGTGGGCTACAAAAGGTAAATGCAACTGTCGTTCACTATTCCTATGTTCTCAGCAATGAACGATTCCTTGTTTTTGGACTAGTAATCTTCCTGTCCAGTGTTAACATACAGAATATGAACTTGTGATCATCATGGTTAGGCTTAACCTCTTAATACACCTTCACCATGTTGTCATGCATACGCAGTACCTATTTACTGCAGCATTAATAATCAAACTGAAATGCCCTGTAGTATTTCACTCTTCACATTGAGCTCTTGGTTAAACCTTGCAAACTCTTCAAGCAGGAGCTGTCTTTAAGAGACTGCAGACCTCGGGGACCTCCACATATGAGGATGTCTCTTAGAATGATATAGAGAGATCATTCAATGCCATTTTTTCACAAATAAGATCAAATTCAGAGAAGAATTTATAAAGTTAATCTTTATATATCGATTTAGCTTCATGACACTCCACTGTCAGTAATTTCAAAGTTTGGGTAAGCCAATTAATAGATCCTCAAAAAACAGAATTTATAAGTGCCCAAACCTGTTCAAGCTGTCATCAATACATTAGAGTGCATTAAGCGGAGATCAATGATACAAAATCAAACAATGCAAGTAAATTCGAAATGCTATAGAAACAGAACAGAGTTACAGCAGGGGAGAAAATTTCTAAGATGATTAGTTTCTTTCTCATGAAAGTAAAATTATTCTTCATTTTGAAAATTGAAGAATTTCTCATGTTTCTTCACTTCATTGTGCATCCTTAAATATTGAAATGCAACTGACCAGATATCACTTCTATTTCTTCAGAATGGCTAGCTGTTCTCATTCATCATATATCCAGAGACAGGGAGGTCTAAACTACCCCAGGAAATACAAAGCTACCTATTTAAAGCTTTTGTTTCAGACAAGCTCTGAAGGGCTATAAAAAGAGTGAATTACCAAGGTACCCTATTAAAGAACTACACATTAACAGAAGAAATGTCCACTTTCCTGGGAGGATGCACCACATTTTTGTTTCCAGGAAAGGCGTTGCGGGAAATGTCTACCAGGGCCTTGAAAATATATGGTTCGGGCATGGATTTCTCTTGTAAGACTTTTTCTGTTCAGCTGAAAGTTCTCCTTCAGCAGTCCATGCATGAAATTACCATAATTAACCTGATAGTGATAAGTAAAACAGAGCAGCAGAAGATGCCAAAGGTCAGTATCCCACCATGGAGAAATTTCATTATGAGGAAAATATTCAAGTTGCACTACCCAAACATACAACAATGTGCTCCAAAATGATAAAGAAGTCAATTATACCTCAGTTTTTCCCAGTTAGTGTTCTATTTATAAGAAAAGAAAGTCAAAATATAGAACAAGTAGATTAAAAGAAACCAGGATTCTCCCCCTCCCTTCTTTCAGAAAAAAAAAAAACTTCACATTTGTTGGTTTTCTTTAGTGCTTCATAATTGCAAACCAACTCATGCCATAGAGATCAGTGTAACTGCTGACATTTGCATGATGATTTTCCATCAGATTTTCTCAAACTCCTAAGCTTTTCAAATAATCCAATTCCAAGTAATGTTCTAACATCAAGGCACAACAGGACATGCCCCAAGCAAATTACTGCATTCTATAAAACTCAACATCCCCACAAATCGTGTTACCCCGAAAAGTGCTAAGCTTTCTCAAATAATTACGTCACTTCATCTCCCTTCCTAGTTCCTATATCAGTGAATGGTAAACTATTTCAAAGTTCCATACCCTGAGAACAGAATCATCCAACATGTGCTAAAATTGACACAATAACAAGCCACCAGTTCCAACGTTGAAATTCAAATCTGATAAAGGAATTTCTTTCACATAGAGGTTTGCTTGTTCTAATAACCACTAACGCATGGAAAAACAATTTCTACAGGAGAAAACGTAGCAACAAGTTCACAAGAGAACATGGAACATGTCAAACACAAGTGATAAAAAAAGTCAGGCAAAACACGATAAGCAACAGCATTTCCCATTGTGATGAGCCTTGCACAAAAATAAAAACAAATATGCAGCTCAGCATGCATGTTTGGAAAACTTCATCCAAAACCAATGGGAGCCATCTTGCCCCCTATTACCTACATGTAGTAGCTGCCACATCAACCACTAGAAAAGCAGAGTCCTTAAGGCTCAAATTTTCTCCAAAACCACTTCTCTTTTATATGCTTCACTGCACTTTCAACTCCCTCATCAACAAAAGAAGAAATTGCTCAAAACCACAGAAATTAGAAGGTTCTACATAAGCCAAGTCTTAATTTACAAACTCTTCTCCCTTATCAATAGAAAGGATATCTGCCAACGCAATTTACTGATCCACAATAACAACAAATTTCACATTTATTACTTCCCAACCAACACTTATCAGCCTAGATTAAGCCTTCGAAACACCAAACCTTGTCCTTTCAACACATATCCGAAAAGAAAACATCAAGATAGAAACTTCTATTTCTATTCCAAAATTTGCCAACAGAAATATAAAAGAGAGACTAGAATTCATCTGAGTTCGCAGTTAAAAGCCTCAAAACATCAAGCTTTATATATATATAAAAAAAAAAGGCAGATCAAGTCCTACATTTTCTAACATTTCCATCTCATTGTTTCCAATGCAGACTGCCAATCAGTAAGTAAATCAAGAAAAACACAACTAAACAAAGAAAAATCATGAATTCACAAAAACACACCAGCCCCATAAAAGAAATACCATTCAGTGACAAAAGAAAAACCCACCAACAAGATGCGTTAAAAAGAAAAAACACTAACACCATGTTGGCGGGTGCCAGCATTGATGCGTTGGATCCAAAGAGAACGCATGTCCCTCTTCTTGTTGCGGCGATGGAGCAGGACTAAGAATTTAGAGAAGACGACTAACAGAATGAGAGAAGGTCGGTGACCCAGACGAAAGGAATAAGGAGAGAAAAAGGACTTGCTTAAAAGGACAGAATAATATCTCTTTTTTCATTACTTCATTCTTGCAACGGCCATTATATATAGGCACTGTAGAAGGCGGGAGTAAATTCTAGTGCCTTCTTAGAAACAAGAATTACAATTATTAAAAAAGCGCTTCAAACGGTGTGTTTTGCTTGTAACAGTAATTTCTTCCTTGAGGTCAAACGGTGTCTTTTGCTTGAAAGAGTAATTTTTTCCTTTGTTGATTTCCCTCTATTTAAATCTTCAAACTGAATTCACCTGTAACAAATCTCCCCCCTTCAAAATCACCTTATCTAGAGTTGGAAATCTGAGTTTTACTTTGTTTATAAATTCCCTTGTTGCATCAACATGAGATAGCCCTTACTAGTGGACTAAGATTTACGTTGCAGCCTGTTTGCCTCTCTTGACTATCCTGGAATCTTTGACCTCTCTTGACCATCCTGGGATCTAGGATTGTTTAGGGGTGTAGCACAGGTTCCCTAGGACCATCAGGTAAGCTCTTATGTACCATTTTATTTCCCATACACCTCTTCAGTTAAGACACATGGAAAACAAGGTGGATTATTGAAGAGGGATGAAGACTTAGCTTGTATTCAACTTCCTCAATTCTCTCGATTACTGTATAGGGGTCATAATACTTAGCTGCTAACTTGCGGTGGTGGTGATGATGCACTGATTTCTGCTAGTAGGGTTGTAGTTTTAAGTAAACTGAATCACCTGGTTTAAGAACTCCGTCACTTTTCTTTTTATTAGTTAGCTGCCTCATTCTGTTTTGTGACTTGATTAAGTTTTACCAGATTATCTGTAGCATCTGCTCCCTTTTGTTGAGGTAATGATCAACCTGTCTCTATTAGTGAATCCTTGGGAAAATATGGAATATGAATGGGGGAAACCATATAGAATTTCATAGGGAGTAGATTTAGTTGCGGTGTGAAAGTTAGTATTGTACCACCATTCGCTCAAAGCAAACCATTTACATCATTGCGAAGGGATGTCCCCTATCATGCACCTAAGGTAGTTTTTTAGGCATTTGTTGATGATCTCGGTCTACCCATTTGATTGTGAATGATAGGTGGAGGAGTGATGGAGGTTGACCCTTTGCAGACTGAATAGCTCCTTCCAAAATTGACTTAGAAAAATAGAGTCCCGATCGCTAACTATGGTAGCTAGCAGACCATGTAGTTTGTAGATTGAATCCATGAAGGTCTGGGCTACTGAGATAGCAGTATAGGGGTGTGAAAGTGCCATGAAATGTGCATATTTGTTGAATCTATCCACTACTACGAATATAACTTATTTTCCTTCAGATTTAGGTAGGCTAGTTATGAAGTCCATGCTGATGTCTGTAAAGGGTTCTGTTGGGATAGGCAATGGTTGTAGTAATCCTGGGTTAGCTACATTCTCTGATTTGTATCTTTGACAGGTTGGGCATTCCCTTACATACTTTCTGACTTGTTTTTGTTATTTCTTCCAATATAATATAATGGCAACCCTTGCTACGGTGACTGTAGAACCAGAGTGTCTATCCAAAGATGTATCGTGGTAAGTAGTTATGAGCTGATTTTGGAGTGCTAGGTTGTTCCCCACCACTAATTTTTCCTTTCTGAATAGGTAATCGTTACTCCACTTATAATGAAGATGTGTAGTAGGGTCCTTAGTTAAATCTTGAATGATTGATTTCACCTTGCTATCTCTCTCCCAAGACCTCTTGATTTCTAATACTAAGTTAGTAGAAATTATGGACAAGGTTAGAGCATTGAGTCTACTACTAGCGACTCTAGAGAGAGCATCAACTGTTACATTCTCCTTTCCCTTGCAAAACTCAATTTCTTAATCAAACCAAGTAGTTTAGTCAGTCATAAATGTTGAGAGGGAGATGATATTTTCTAATCCAGCAGGTATTTAAGATAGTCAGTTATGATCTTGAAGGGCCTACCCTATAAATATTGTCTCCACTTGGTTACTGCTTGTAGGATTTCCAACATCTCCCTCTCATAGGTGGATAACACTTGCTGCCTAGGCTCTAAAGCTTTGCTGATGTAGGCAATAAAATGCCCCTCCTATATTAATATTGCCCCAATGCCCGGCCCCGATGCATTAGTTTTAATGACAAAAGGTTTGCTCAAGTCAGGTTGAGATAGGACTAGGGGGTTAACCATCGCCTCCTTAAGAGATTCAAAGGCCAAGGTGGCTTCCTGGTCCCAACCAACTGCATCTTTTTTTAGGAGTTTGGTCAAGGGTTTGCATATAATGTCGTAGACCTTTACAAACTTCCTATAGTAGCTCGTGAGTCCCAAAAACCCCCTTAGTTGCTTAATATTCTGTGGTAGTTGCCAATTCTTAATAGCATGTAACTTCTCAGCATCCATAGCCACGCCTGCCTTAGAGATAACATGGCTCAGGTAATCCACCTTGTCATTACCAAAGACACATTTACTTTCATTTGCCATCAGTTAATTTGTCCTGAGCAGGGTTAAAACAACATGTAGATGTTCTAGGCGCTTCTTGTGGGATTTACTGTAAATTAAAATATCATCAAAAAGCACTAAAACAAACCTCCTTAAATGAGATCTAAACACCTCATTCATTAAGCTCTAAAAAGGGCAGGAGCATTAGTAAGACCAAAAGGCATCATAAGGAATTCGTAGTGCCCATTATATGTTCTGAATGTTGTCTTATGGACATCCTTAGAGCTCATCCTGATCTAATGATAGCCAAATCATAAATCAATTTTTGAGAATACATCTGTCCTTGTTAACTCTTATAGCAGCTCATCAATCAAGGGTATAAGGAATTTGTTCTTGATTGTCAACTTGTTCAGAGCCCTATAATTAACACAACCTCTAAAAGAAGTCTTTTTTCTTTATTAGTACTACTGGTGATGTGAAAGGGCTTTGGCTTGGTTGGACTATGCTGGAATCCACAAGTTTAGAGATCATTCTTTCCACTATATCCTTCTGTAGACTAGAGTACCTGTATAGTCTAAGGTTAACAAGTTGAGCCCCCTCCTTTAATAGAATAGTATGGTTTTCAGGTTTAGTAGAGGGTAAACCAACTAGAGGTGTGAACACATCCTGGTAAAGGTGAAGTAGATTTTGAAGAGTTTCCCTCTCTTTCTCTTTGAGATTTTTTCCCATTAATAACAACAATCTTAGGATTCATTATCAAGCTACAAAGGTTGATACCCACTATACATCCCCTATTATCCAGTAATCCACTCATCTGTCCAAATTGAATTGATTGCAACTTCACATGCTCCTCTCCCCTTAGTGTTACTCTTTGTCCTTATCAGTCAAAACTTATCCATATACTCATGTAGTTGCATGCAATGTCCCCTAAGGTGGCCAACCACTGAACGTCTAAAACTATATCGCAAGCATCTAGCTTTATCACAAACACATCAACCATACAATGTATTCCTTGTATTTTCCACTTGAAATCCTTGCAGATTGAAGTCCATAACATTTTTTTCCTAATTGACAACTTTAACTATTATGGGTTTAATGGGAGTTAGCGCACACTGTAACTTGTTAGCCACCCATTTATTCATGATGTTGAGAGTGCTACCAGAATCGATCATGATAAAGATAGGTAGCTTATCTACCCACCCTGTCACTTTGAGGGTATAGCAACCAAAAACCCCTTCAGAGGCATTCATAGAGATGTGAGGATTGGTGATTTCAAGATTATGCTTCTCGCTGATAGCCTCTAACTCAATTTCTTCATCCTCTCCCTCATATTCACTATGCAAATAGAGTAGAGCTTTTTTTTCCTACACTTGTGTCCCTGGGTGAATTTGTCATCACATAAAAAAACATAAGCCCTTAGCCCTTTTCTCTTTCATTTTTGTGCTCCTGAGTGTTCTAGTGGGTCTCGTATTAAAATTAACAAGGAACCAAGTTTGAGGAGTAGGTAGTAACCCTGAAAGCTGAGAGGTCGGTAGGGAGAGGTTTTGAGAGTTATAGGGTTTGTAATGGGTTTGCTGTTGGGGTGTCCTCTGATGGTTATTGCTGTTAAAGGATATAGTTGCTTTTTTGGTAGTGTGTTTCTGGGATTTCTTGTAGAGATTAGTATTTTCTTGCAAATAAGATAGGTTATAGGCTTGTTTAAGGGATTTTAGTTAAAACTTCTTAACCAAGTTCTTTATCTTTGTCTCAAGCCCACCCAAAAATAAAACCAACGCATACCTTTCATCTATCTCTGCACGATTCCAGTATATCAAAGTCCTTGATGTAAGTTTCCAAGTCGCCTTCTTGTTTCAGATCCTTACGCTTCTCTAAAGGGTTTTTTATGGCCACCAAAACCTTCCACAGATTGCTTCGACATATTCATCATATGTCACTAGTCTACCACCATTGCTACGCATGAAGTTTTGATGCCAATATAATGTCATGCTATCCAAATAATAGGATGCTAGCTTGAGTTTTTTGGATTCCTGAGTTTCTTCTATCTCGAAGTATTGATTGCATTTATACAACCATTTGTAAATGTCTTCCCCTTCAAAAGATGGGAAATCACACATTGGCTTATAGAACTTGTAATGTCTACTATAATGCCAATCACTCTTCGTGGTTAGGCCTTCTTGATTGGTGTGCAGTTGCTCATGGTTATTACTGGTCTCTCCTACAGGTAACTACAGTCTTTGTAACAAGGTAATCTGCCCATGGGAAATGCCCGAGATCAACTCTTCCAGCCTTAGTAGTCGGGTGTCATTAGTTGATTGATGTTGTCGTTGTTGTTCCAACATCCTCATCATTCCATTGAGCTTGCTCCATGTTGGAATTTTCCATCACACTTTCTAATTTGTTTAGATCTTGGGACCTAGTGTTAGGAGCCATTGTTATGGTCTGAAGATACCTAGATCTAATACCACTTGGAGTAGGACTAAGAATTTAGATAAGACGACTAACAGAATGAGAGAAGGTCGGTGAGCCAGACGAAAGGAATAAGAAAAGAAAAAGGATAAAATAATATTTCTCTTTTTTCATTACTTCATTCTATTGCAACGACCCTTACATGTAGGCACTGTAGAAGGTGGGAGTACATTCTATTGCCTTCTTAGAAACAAGAATTACAATTATTAAAACGACACGTATACTAGGGTAGGTCACATGATGCGTTTTGCTTGTAACGATAACTTCTTCCTTTATTGATTTCCCTCTATTTAAATCTTCAAACCGAATCCACCTGTAAAAAGCGATCTCTGTAAGAATACTGCAAAGCCTTCTCAACGTTTTCTCTAGCTATCCTTATACAGTTCTTTGCTCTTTCTTTAAACCTTTTTGCTAGTTTGAATATTTCATTCTTGTTCATTTTTTCTTCTCTTTTCTTCTTACTTGTGTTGTTACTGATGATGATGTTGGGAATAGGTTGTTTTTCTCACCGTATTTGTGGAGTTGTAGTTTAAGCGTTGTTTTTAAGTCTTTTTTGTGATAGAGGGCTTAACCTTCCAAGTTTCAACCATAGTTTTAAAACCCGGTTTGGCCTTATGGGTAGACCAGGGGCTGGAATCGGACCAGATTTAAGAAAAAATAAGAAAAGTAAAAAACTCAGGTGACCCGACGGGTTGACCTGATTGACCCAACAAGACCAGGTAAAAAACCCGGTTACAACTCGTTGACTATTTTTTTAACCAAAACAACGTCATTTTGATTTATAAAAAAAATTAAGGTCGACCCGATCAAAACCTGATGATCTGGGCAAAACCTATGACCCGAGCGGATTTAATCAACCACCAAGTCGGGTTTAAAAACTACGTTTCAACAACACCCTTAAACAAAATGGACAGCTAAGATTAAAATATAACCATGTAAAAATTACAAGGACTTATAACTGAAGTGCCTTTAGAAACCAGTTTGATTCAGCCATGAAGCTGCAGTAGATTTTGGGACTCAGACTTTTTGTATTAAACCAATCAAAAAGAAGCTTTAAATAACATAAGGCATTGTTTGTGTGTTTCATATGAACCTTGTTGACTCATAGGTAGCTTCCTGTACCATGTTGACACTTTCTGGGACATTATATTTTAGTTTGTCTTTGCAGTATTGTGTTGTTTTGTCGGTGGATGACTACAATGCCTTTGTGGGATTATGGATCTCTTTCTTGCTTCAAGAATTTTAAAAGCATCTTTCAGGTTAGTGTTTCTTTTATAAAAAGGTTGTTTCTTTCTGTTTTGTTCTTAGTCTTTAGCTGTTAAATTGGATTATCTTATGTGGGTTTGCTTTGTTGTTTTTGATGTTGCTGGCTTTGTACTTGGTGTAGCAGAATGTGACTGATTTGTCAATAAATTTAACTTCTTTTGGGTTTCTCTACTAACAGAAAAATATATGTAAGAGACATTTATATTGCAGTTCTGTGAAATTAGGAGTTGGTTAATTTGGACTTGTGTGGTGAGAGATCACATCATTGTTGATGCAGCAATTTGAGTTTGAGGGTTTTGGAGTTTTGAGGGGAATGAGGAAGGCTCTAATTATGCTTGCTCTATCTGTGATGAAACTTGAAATCTGCAATCAAAAGCAAATTAAAATTTAATGTAATAAAACCACTGAAATGATGAAAACATTGAAAAACTAAAGCTACTTGCTATTCACTGCTATTAATTGGAGAGGTTTCAGTATGCTTGCTGTTAATTGTCTGAATAGGGATTAAGGGAAGGCCTTAGTTGAATCCTTCCTCAAAATATTATGTATTTTCTGATGAGTTGCCGATGGTCCTTTACAGCTTCATACTTGGGCATTTATCTTATGCCGTGTGGGTCTTGGTCGTTATTTTGTTTGATTAGAAACAGCCATTCTTGGAGGAATACTAGATCATGAACTTGTAACATGCTCTCCTGGTTACAATGCTTGTAAGTCTCAATTAGGTTTAATACATCATAAGTTGAATCTTCGTTTTGACCCTTGCCTTGTTTGGTGAAGTAAAATGAAAAGGATAAAGTGTTGTGTGATGTACATGTAGCATTCAGTTAATTTTACTACATATGGTTGTACTGTAGATTTACTGTCTAGGCTTTAGTTGAATAGTCAAAGTGACAAATGAGGAGCTGGAGCCCATTGATATGAGAAGTAGCTCTTTAAATTGGTGCATTGGGTTAATCTGCTATCTCCAATTACTCAGAGATGCTTCCACATCTTCGTTGAAATGTTAGATTTTGCTAGAGGTTTTCAGAACTCGTACCCTATATCTTTATTTTGCAATAGTGGACATCTGCATAGAAGCAAGTTGGAAGCCCTTAGGAAACAGTTCAATGAATTTTCTATATCATGGGGATTTTGTGCATTGCAGTTTAGATCCAATCTCTAGTTTCTCAGAGATGCTCCTGAATGAATATCCATGTCAATGGTTAATCACTTCAGTTTTGGAGAGGTGGCAGTCCTAAATCTGGTTTTAAGATGCCGGTGACAGATAATTGTGTTAAGTTAATAGCTCAATGAGAGGATAAGGGAGGATAAGTGTAGCGGTTGTGTGCATACCATGTGCCAGCTCTTATGGTGATAAAACAGCGTGCATTTCAGATAAGGGAGGATAGGTGTAAAGTCTAGAATGAAAAATCTGGGTGCAGCTGTTACACTTCTTGACAAAAGAGAGTATACCGAGTGCACAGAAGTTGTTAATGAAGGAATTGAGCTGCCACATATAATGGCCATTACAAAGAGCAGATAAGCTACATGCCAGCTAAAAGTTTTACCGTATCCAGTACATTGTGAGCTATTTTTAGTTTTGGGAAACGGGAAGCAAGGTTATGTTAGCAACTGCTTGTAATTTATGGGAAGTTTGATTACCTATACCAAGATACCAATAAGCTATCTGCACAGGACTATGCATATATTAGTTGATGGTACTACTTTAATAGTTAATTTAATTCTAACAATGACAAAGTATGATACGGTTTTTCCCATGAACTTCCATTTACTTGTATTCCATGACCTAGCTGGTGATGCATTCTATTACTAGACTCCCAAGTTGTATGGCATCTGAACATAGAGGAGATAAAGAAGGTCCTAAAACTTATCTTCAGATTCTGAACTCGTGTTGCAAATCTTACTCCTATGTTGCAGTTTGAGATGATGGAATCCTTCATGAAAAGTCCCATTGGTTGTCCTCCAAGTTATTAATAAAAAGATCTTAAAGTTCATTGGTTACTGTCAATAAGTTAATCCACTATATTTTTATCTACCAGTGTTTTGGATAATGCTTTA
>Ga0325410_1003538_pt1 | contig 17664 bp, 11 predicted proteins | sample PopdelMetagenome_16_FD_206182 | JGI IMG/M metagenome (GOLD analysis project Ga0325410, IMG submission 206182) | Populus deltoides microbial communities from Bellville, Georgia, United States - Xylem-PdIQD-R3 | ecosystem: Host-associated > Plants > Phyllosphere > Stem > Wood/Secondary xylem...
TCGTGTCCTGATAATTTTATTAATCCATCAATTCAGCAGTACATTAATTATCTTTGTTATTGCCTTGTGTGTTTATTTATTTAATTCCTGTAATTCTCTTGTGTATCTTCAACTTTTAAAATTAATGTATAACCTGCTGTTGTTAATTTTACAATAAAAAAATATCAGACGACCGAATTTTAGGAGGTTTGTAAGATGATTTTCTCAAAATAATTTTAAGATACCACCAAACAAGCTGGAGGATTTTAATATGAACTTGATATGTAAATATAATAAAATAATAATTTTTTTTGGATTCGAGGAAACCTCACCCCCCGGAAAGCGCACTTTGTGGGCCTAGGTGAGGGAGTAAAACCCCGGCTGTCCCAGGCTCTTACAAGAGATGCACGCCCTGACTCGAACTCGAGACCTGCTATGCAGATCTCAAACCCTTTACCATCACGCTACGTCCCTTGGGGACTAAAAAAAAAATAATAATGAACATTGTTAATTAACAACTTGAATATTTTATAAATATTTTTATTGTAAAGTTCATCCACAGATGGAATTTTAGAAGGTTTGCAAGATGATTTCTTGAAATAATTCATGAGGTGAAATAGTTTTAGGATCTCAACAATATATTAAGAAGTGTTCTTTTTACATTTACCATTAAAAAGAAATATAATTTCAGAAAGTCATATACATGTTTTTTAGTTATGTTTTCTTTAATTATGTTTATTATTTGGTTTTAATTTGTTATTCACTATTATATTAATAGAGCAATGGTAACAATGTCTCTTTTTTTTTGTTTCTTTTCATTCATCACAACCACCATCGCATTCCACCCTATCACATTTATATACAAGTTGGTATTTATAGCAAAGACCCATCAAAAGACATCCTCAATATGAAGAGTTATCGAACATATCAAGAGCTTTCAGATTTAAGCCTACCAGAGTTATTCTAGATGAAAATAGAATTGAATGAGCTTACAAGTTTAAAAGAAATGTATGCTAAATGGTCATTCAATATGAAAACTTAGTTTCACTCTTAATATGGCTGCATCGCTTCACTTCTAGAAATACCTATTGATGCCAAGTTGTTAGAAGCTTTGGTATATTTCTAGGATCTGCATTACCGGTGTTTTATATTAAAAAATGGTGACCTAATGCCTACACTAGAGGAATATGATGATCCTTGAAATCCCAGTCCCAGGATCTTTAAAAACATACAAGCATCCATCAAAGATAAGCATTAAAGTCATGCTAGCAAAGTTAATGAAAATTAAAACCTATGAAGTCAAGGTGAAAACTAAACAGGAAGAAGAGGATCTTCAATGCTTTTCTTGGAAAGATTTGCGTGCTTTAATAAGGGTTCACATGTTTACAGAAATTAGGATGAGACTTTTTGCTTTAGCTTTTTATGGTTTAGTTTTATTCCCTGAAGCCTTAGGGTATATCAATAGTAAAGTAGTTAGTTTCTTTGTATTAAAGAAAAGACTTATCATATACATAGTATAATTATTATGTATAATACACCCCTACACACACACACACAAAAAAAGGATTGATGTTGCTCCCTTATACAACCATTATTATTCATACAATTATATTGCTCTTCTATTCTCTAACTTGGTATCAGAGCAAACTTGGTATTCCTCTTCATCATGGACTCTACAAGCACCTAAAATATAGAATCTCGCATGGTTGCACCGATTCCCTCTTCTGCTGCAACAATCCTTCCCCTTGGTCGTGTATCGGCTTCTGCTGTTATTCCTACATCTGGTAATAAATCACTCTCCTTTGACATTTATTCTTTTATTGTTGCCATCAACAACACTTCTGTTATTGCTTTCCCATACGTCTACTCTACTGCAATGGTTCTTTCTTCTGATTTCATAGCAACAACCAGATCCTTTCATACGATAATTGTTTCTCTATTAAACACTCGACAAGTAATCTTTTTAAAACTATCAAACACCTATTTCTTATACTGAAGGATGCAGATGAAACCTTGTTAGGCCAAGGTGTGTACTCCTATGTTAATGGCTCTCTCTCATGCCCCCTGTATATATGTCATCTAATGATATGGCTTTGTCTAGTCTTAGCCCTTCATATCTGTCATGGAAGCAGCAAGATCAATTGATTATGAGTGTTATTATATCGTCTCTGTCTACTGAGATGTTACATTTTGTCGTTGATTGCCAAACATCCCATGTTTTGTGGACAACTCTTGAAACTGCTCTTGCTTCACCTTTTAACTCATTAATTATACAACTCCATGGCTCTTTCCAAGACCTGAGGTAGAATGATAACACCGTTAGTGTTTATTTGCAGCAAGCCAAGATGTTATTTGATGAGTTTGCTGCTGCTAGCAGGCCAATGTCCCTAAAAGATTTTAATCTCTATATATTTCGTGGATTAAGAAGAGAATTTCAGGACCTAGTAAAAAATATCCTCCTTATGGCAAAAAAATGTCTTAAGGGTCTATTTTCAATTCACCACTACTTAGAATTGTTTATAAGATTGATCTCTGATACAACTGCATACATGTTAATTTCTGACACATTTTTAAATAGGTTTATTATTTTAGCAATACTAGCTTGTGCAACTCTTCCTTTCTTAGGATTGTCTTGCTAAAGCATACTTCTGCAATCCTTAACTTGACATCCAACCAATTTGTAGATAAAGCATTTTCTATTAAAGTTTTTGGTATTGTTTAAAACAATCTTATTATTTTGGGTTTTTTAATCTTTTGGGACTTCACCATTTGTTTAACCACATTTACATTGGAGCCCATTGAGGAGAAGCTTGCTCTCTTTTCCAATAACTTATTATCTTATTATATTCTTAACCTGAAAATGAGATTTTCAACTCTTATCTCATTTCATTTATGCTTAAGGTAGTTTCATGAAGTCCAATGATAATGGCAATTTCTCAATAACAATAGCCACTTAAAAAGATTCATTTACAACCACCCCCTTAGCACGAATATCATATAGGATAAGTTGAAAATCTCAAACTTGACTCATACTATCTTTGAATCAACCATTTTAAAATCAAGAAATTTGTCTAAGAGTTGTTTTTCAAGCCGACATCCTTATCCTTGTACTTATGATCCAAGGATTCTCTAACGTCTTAGCACTATTGATGGAAATATACACATCATAATGTATTACCCATTCAATATATAGTTTTTACATATTAAATCATTGTGCTTCCATGCGTTAAATTTTTTTTATTATAGTGATATCAAACTCTTTGTCTAACAGTTTTGACACATATTCTATCAAGAATTTTACCAAGTTTAAGGTAGTGAGGTAGAAAAGCATCTTCTATTTTTATCTTTTAAAGTTCACACCATTAAACTTCTTAGGTTTCTCACCATGAAACACATAAGATGATGGTGGAATCCTCCTTGCCGAAGTAATATTGTTTGATTTCTTACCATGCCCCATAAAATGTCAAGGTAAAATCATCTCTATCAAAGCAACATCTAATATTATCGAAGTAATATTATACAATATTGTAAAGGAAAATAATCTTTTACTATAGAAATGGTAATTTTATAATTCTTTTTAATTTTTGTATTATTTTTTACTTCTTAAATTATAAACTTCAGATCCCTTACTTTTTCACAAGTTCAATTTTGATCTAAAACTTTATTTTCCTTATATTTTATTAATTCTTGGTTGGAGACAAGAGAAATAAAGTGATCAAATTTCAGTGGCAGAGAGAGAAAGTCTGGTTGACACCGATTTTGACCACAAAAAATATTCATCTCGGTGTCAATGAGTTTTACTCAATAAAGGGGGGGGTCTCACCTAAATGTTCTTATTCCCTCTCATTGCTTGATATGGTAGATTTGAGCACGTTAATTTTTTTTTTATTTCAAATTGATTTTTGTATTTTTTTTATCGTTTTTTAGGTTATTTAAGGTCATTTATGAGTTTATCAAGGTGTGTAGAGTGTTTGGGTCAAAAATAGATTTTTAGGTAAAAGCATCATCACCCTGAATTTTTCGACCACCATATTGATCGGAATCTAGAAAGAGGTAAGCGACGTGTTGTTTGCTTATTATTTATATTTTTTAAAAATTTTAGGGCAGATAACCTTACAAACTTTTTTAAAAATAAGACAACCTAAGTGCGCAGGTCAAGGCTTTTTTAAGCCAGGTGCGCTGGGCCATCCAAGTTTAGCTTCACGCCTGGGCCAATTTTGTTTTCTTTTATTTTTTTCCATCAATTTAATCTTTTAATGTTGGGATTTTTATTGGCTTTTTTTCATTAAATTTTCAACAAATTTTTATGATGTTTTTTAATGTAATACAATTGAGTCTTCACTTAGTTTACGAATAACATTTCAATTTGTTTATGATATTAGAAGACATTCTTTTTATGTAGTCTTACTTATTTTTTTATATATATATAATTTTATTCAATCTTTTTATGAAGCATTTTTTATTATTATTATCTTTTTATTAAATAAAACATTAGTTCCAAGAAACAAAGTTACTAATCTCTACTAGGTATATGACTCATGTTGCAATATCAAAGTTTTTGATTTATATCCATCTCTTAATTTTTTTTTCATTTTAGCCCTTAGTTATTATAAACAAATTGCTTATTTATTTATTTATTAGCACAAATAATTTTTGATTTATTTAATTAAATGAATGAATCAACTTTTTAATTTATAGTTAGAAATTTTTTTATATATAAAAAATACATTGAAAAGGAATGTATATTTAACTTTTTTTATGTTAAAAATATAATTTATAATACAGGTCGGATAACTAGTTTCCAAACTAAAAACAAAGCTTGTCAATTTAATGGTCTTAAGTTAACCAATAAATTGCTCTTCATAGGAGGATATAACATGCTATAAACTTTTAGTAATTTGATTGTAACAAAATAATAAAACTCATATAATATAATTTTATAACTACTAAATGATTTTAAACTAAATTAATATAATGGAGTGTATTTTTTTTAATCAAATAATTCAAAATTATTTAATTAAAAAATAAAAAATAATAGAAGCAATATAATCTTATTAAAATAAATTACTCAAGTAAAAATCACTTGGATTAAATATTTCTTTAATTATTAATTAAACTATATTTTCAAAGTAATTATATTTTAAAATTATATTTTAAGATTGTTAAATATAAAATTCAAATAAAATTTAATTTATTTTTCCAAAGATAAATATAATTATATTGATTTAAACTGAAGCTAATTAATATTTAAAACTAAATGTTAGATTAAATATCAAATTATATACTATATATAATAAAATAGTCATGCATCCAAAGCAACACAAAATAATAAATTAGCAAGCCAACTAAAAAACATTAAATAATTAAAAATAAATTGAAGTGTAAATTAAACAATGCATACAATAAAAGAAGATGATTGTCGCAAGAGTTGTACCGTGTATTCTAATTAAACTCTAAAAATTTATATGTTCGACCAAATTTATGATTTTTTTATTTGATTTGATTTTAAATTTTAAGTTGATTAAAATATGTTATGATTGAGAATGAGATTTAAAAGTGCCTTGAATTATTTGTATGTTTTAATAAAAAAGTTGAAATTAAGATTTTTAGAGATCAAGAACTCAAACATTGATTTTCTAGCAAAATACTATTGGAGTAGGCGTCTAAGGCTTAAACTCCAAGGCTTTTATATATTTGTTTTTAAGTTTAGGTTCACATGCTTTAGATTGATGATCTAATGTCTAAACTTCATTCTATTGGTATTCATCTTTTTTTTTTTTTAATTTTGTATATTCTAAAATAAAATCCAATTTAAATAAATAATTACAATGATATATAAAAAATTATTCAATTATATTATAGGATTTGATCTTTTTATGGTGATATTTATTTTTTTTCTAATTATATATAAAATTATGGTGAGTATTTTATGTTCGGTTTTTACTTAAAAAATAACCAAATCAATTTTTAAAAAAAATTCAGGACCGAAATCGAACAATACCAGTTCAAACTAATATTTTTTTTAGTTCGGTTTGGTTTGATTAACTGATGTTAAAAACTAGAAAAACCTAATTTTTTGAGGTTTTTTTAGGCTTTTTAAACGCTATCAATCGACGTAAAAAACATGTTGTAATTGCCTAAATTTTTTTTTGTTTTTTAATTGAATTTGTTCGTGACTTTTGATGGGCATTTAAAACACTTTTAATTGATGTAAAAAACCTATTACCCAAATTCTTTTGAAGGAGCTATTCACAATATCAATCCATCATGCTTTTTATAATTTTGTCAAATGAACAAACATAATAATACAAACAATAATCACCAAAGAAAAGAAATTACAATCTCCTAAAAAACCACATTGATTCATCAAGCCAACTCAACTCAGTTTAATTGAATGTCAAAAGCTAAGGAAGGCAAGGAGACAAAGGGATGGTATGCCACTGTCAAAATAAAGTTGAAGAAGTTAGGTCTTATTTGTTTGCTGAAAAGTAATTTTTTTTTTAAAGTGAATTCTAAGAAATTGAATTATTTTCTGATGTTTGGTAGGAAAATAAGTTGGAAAACACTTTCTAGTGTTTGGTTATGTCATGGAAAATGAGCTGGAAAATAACTTATAAAACAATTTTATTTTTCTCAAGTTTATTAAAAAATAAGGAACAAATCTTACAAATTAAAAAGTTGAATGAGAATAAAATTGAAAAAAATATTATTTCATAAATTATCTCAAGTAAAATAAATAATAATCAAAATAATAGAGATCAAATCTAAAAAATAAAAAAAATAAAAGATGAAGAAATTAAAATAATAATAATTAACATTTCATAAATTATTTCAAATAAAATAAGTAACAATCAAAAGAATAACGACCAAATTTAATAGATAAAAAATTTCAATAAAAAAATGATATGAGAAAATCAAATAACAATTATAAAAATAAGGATCAAAGTTAATATAAAAATTAAATTTTAAGAGATGAAATTGAAAAATAAATATTCAAAACAAATATATATATAGCAATCAAAAGTTTGAGGATCAAATTTGATATAATTAGTAAATATTATGATGTTTTTAAATTTTTTACAACTTTCAGAAAATGTTTTCTGCTCAAATTTTTTAGGAAAATACTTTTTTGGAAATCAAGCTAAAATTTTTTTTTGACTGGAAAATATTTTTCGTTAACCAACTTTTTTAATAATAAATAAACATAAAAAAATTTAAAAAATAATTTTTTAAAATAATTTTTTAAAAAACAATCACAGCCTGATTTATATTGTTAACTATAAAGGTAATTTGCAATTGCAAAGTTAACGGGCTGTGAAATGGGAAGGCGATTTATGAACCATTTTGTTTTATATATATATATATATATATGTAAAATTATCTTGAAAGGACAGAAGACAAAAATCGAATAAACATACATAGCTAGGAACTAAAATATTACATGGAGAATCGTGACAAGTGATAAATTATGGAAAACTTAACATTGATTAAAAACATGAGGAACCACTTATAGATCGAGACAAATGAAACACTGGTTATAGATAAAAGCAGATTCAGAGTATGTTTGATATTTAGGTAGTTGTTGTAGTTGTGATTTAAAAAAAATTATTTTATAAAAAGTATTTTTAGTTGAGGTTGGTTTTGAAAAAATAGATGTTTGGTTAAAACCGTGGTTAAAATTGAGGTTGAACAAAAAGTAGTTTAATGTATTTGGTTAAGAATACTTTTTAAATTGAGGTTATAAAATAATTTTAAAAATATATATATTAATATTTATGATTTTTAATTTAAATATTGTAGATTTAACTATTGCTATTACATCGTGAAATAAATCATACTTTATATATATAAAAAATTATTGTTCCATTAAACTATCTACAATTCTATTACATATAAAATTCATCTGACAAAAACTACGGTTTCCATGATTTTTTGAGTGTGTAATAAAATTAGGTAAGATATTATCATGAATAAAATTGATATTACAGTACGAATAAATTTAATTCACCTTAAACTCTTAAACTAATTTTTTTAAAAAAAATTTATTATTTTTTGAAAAAAATATTAACTGATTTTTCAAAAAAAATTTTAAAAAAAACTATTTAAAAAATCAGCATCCCTCCACATTGTTCACTAAAATGAACAGTGTGGAGGGATGCTGATTTTTCAAAAAAAAGATTTAAAAAAACACTGTTTACTAAAGTGAACAATGTGGAGGGATGCTGCATGGTGCAGCAGCAAGAAATAACTAGAACCTGCTTTTATTTTTCAGCATTTCAAACGTGAAATTGAATGAAATCCATGAATAATATTTTATATTTCTTTTTATTACCAAATATTATTGTATCTGTGTTTTAAGCAAAACACAAATGCAAAGAAGTAGAAAAACACTCTCTTAACTGTGTCTTTGACCCATGATTTCAAATCTCTCTTTATCTGGACTAACTAATGTCCAATTAGCAAGTAAATATCAAACAATGGTGATAAAAAACAAGTACAAAAAAGAGAAAAAGTTATTGTTTGTGTTTTGAAAGTGTATTTAAGAATTTTAAAAAAATTTAATATTTTTTTTAAATCAATATATTTTTAATGTTTTTAGATTATTTTAATGTGTTGATATAAAAAATAATTTTTTAAAAATAAAACAAAATAATATTTTAATATATTTTGAAATGAAAAATATTTTAAAAAATAATCGCTATCACACTCTTATATACATTTTTAAAGATAAAGACAGACAACATCTCTTAAATACGTTTTTAAAAATAAAAATAGACAACATTGATGGAGGATAGAGAGAGAGATACCAACAATGACGATGAAGGATGAAGAAAAGGGAATGAGAGACAGATGAGAAATCTTGGAAGAGTAACAAAGATTGAGAGAAAGCTAGGCCTGTATGGGAATATGGTTGTGGTTACTTTTTAAAATGCTTTTTACTCGAAAATATATCAAAAAAATATTTTTTTTTTTATTTTTTAAAAATTATTTTTAACATCGCACATCAAAATGATTTAGTTCAGTTTAGTCTTGAGTAATTAGTTTTAAACTTTTAAAACTGAAATAGGTTATTTAAATTTTTTTTCTTGGTTCAGTTTTTTTGATTATTTTGTTTTTATTTTTTTTGTTTTTAAATATTTATAATTTTTCAAAAATAATTATACATAAATACTAAATGAGAATAATATATATATATATATATATATATAAATTTTTATATTATTTTTTGTAATTAATTATTCTTTTATTTTTTCATACAATCATATTTTTTTTTGGTTAAAAACTTTTTTACATGATAAGTTTTTATACAAAAAGTCATCCTTCTAATAACTTTTTTATTTTACATTTTAAATCATCTCAATTTTTGTAGTATTTTTAATTGTTCTAAGTTTTTTATTAAAAAAATATTGTTAATAAAAAATCATGACTTTTTCAAATAAAAAACATATAAATAAAGAAACTTGATCAAATTTTTTTATTTTATTTTATGATTTAATTAATTTGAATTTTTATAAATATTTATTTTTATAAATTTAAAATTAAATAAAAATAGGTTGTGAAGATGTTTTGTTGCATGGCGTTGGTAAAGAGATAAAATAAAAGAGCGACACTTTCACTGTCCATGCTCTGCCTTACCAAAAAAAAAAAAAAAAAGTCTCTCTAAAATCTCACTCCCAAATCTCAGAGATACTCTCTGCTTCCCCGATCCCTCTCTCATCTTGGTTTATGAGGTACATACATCTTTCTCTCAATCTGTAAATATTCATATTTACTTACCGATCTGTTTCTTTTCTTCGCCGTTTCCTTCAAAACATCATTTTCTATTTTTTTTCTGTTTCTTTTACTTTTAGGGTTTTTAGATTTGGGATATCTTCTTGATTATTTTACATGTTAATTCTTTTTTTACATGTTGTTTCTCCTTTATCATGTGTGATGATATTTGTTTCTTTTCTTTTGAGTGGTTGAATTTGTAATAGAAAATTGAGATGGCTTTGTATAAATTTTATTTTTAATATTCCTGATAGGTTTTATTTTTTTCTTATTCGCAGCTCGAAGGAGAGACCCACTCTTGGGTAAGGTTTTTTTTTTTTTTTTTTTTGGGGGGGGGGTTATTTTTGGCTTTGGCTATTTCCCAATTAAATTATAGGATATGATCATGTATTCTAAGACAAACATGCAATAATCAGTGGGAGAGTTCCGGTTCCTGGGTCCTAGTCAGTGAATTGGTTTTTTTTTTTTTTTATTGTTTATCATTTTGTTGAATTATTTAGTACCGATACTGATCAAATTTCAGTCTTCAAATTCAGATTCGAAATAGGTTTATCACACTTCTAGTTTTTAGTTTATGGTTTATATATATGGACCCAGTATATGTTAAAAAACTGATCGTGTCTGTTCTTGTTTTGGATGTCTTGATTTTCATATATTTGTTTTATGTAATACCTCTTGACTCAACCTTCGTACTTTCAGTGGCACGCGGATTAAGACCCGCAAACGGAATATCGCTGCACCACTGGACCCTGCAGCATTTGCTGATGCAGTGGTCCAGATATACTTGGATAATGCTGGTGATTTGGTAATTTCCTTTTTCTTTCTTTCTTGCCTTCCTTTTCTCTTGTTGTTTCTAAATCTTATATACATTAACTGCCTTTTCTTTTTTGTTGTCTGAGTATGCATGACTGGTTCATGTTCTTGGCTCTTATTGATATTCCCTATGTGCAGGAACTTGTTGCTAAGAGCATTGAATCCTCAGACCTTAACTTCTCAAGATACGGTGACACCTTTTTTGAGGCAAGCTCTCCATTTATTATAAATCTACTTTTATCGAAGGGAACATTTCATTGCTAGTTTTATTGGTTTTTTTTTTGGATTCAAGAATGTTGATCCAGTGAAAAAAATAGATTTAAGGGAAGTTATATCTTTTTGCATATACTTGCTGGTGGTCTATTTGTAGAACATAAAAGCAGCATCTTGCTAAAAAATGCAGGGTCAAATACTTTGGATTTGCAACCATGGGATTGCTTTTGCAGGAAATGGGGTGTTTTATAGAATCATGCTATACTAATTCTACAAGTTACCTTCGAGTTCCAAGTTCAATTTTTTTTTGAACTTGATTTCTCTTTTCTAAATGCCAAAGGAAATGTTGTTGAGAGCTAAAATGCATCAGCTCAACATTAGTAATGAAGATGCTAATCTATGCAATATATGGAAATATGTTAATAATAGTGTCCTTATATTTTCACCTGAAGTGAATCTTAAATTCTCAGCCAATCTAATTTATCATATATACATGCAGGTTGTTTTCACAGGAGGCCGCACACAACCTGGCACAACAAAACCTGATGAAGGGGAGCGCCATCCTTACTCTATAATAGATTGTGAGCCTACACGGGAAGTCATTTTACCATCTGTAATCTACATACAGAAAATTCTGAGGCGCAGGCCATTTCTCATAAAGAACCTTGAAAATGTTATGCGAAGATTCCTGCAGTCGCTGGAACTTTTTGAAGAAAATGAAAGGAAGAAGCTGGCCATTTTCACGGCACTTGCATTCTCCCAGAAATTATCTGGGCTGCCACCAGAGACTGTTTTCCAGCCTTTGCTTAAGGATAACCTTGTGTCCAAAGGGATAGTTCTTTCATTTATAACAGACTTCTTCAAGGTGTATCTGGTTGATAATAGCCTTGATGATCTGATTTCAATTCTGAAACGGGGAAAAATGGAGGAAAACCTTCTGGAGTTCTTCCCATCCGCAAAGCGATCTGCTGAAGGTTTCTCTGAGCATTTTGCGTGAGTTTTCCCTCACTTCCTCCTTGATAGCAGAATGAAATCCTTTTTGAGATAATTTATAATTTTCTTGCAATTTTTAAACTTTTTTGTATTTCTAAATGCAAATCTACACTTTGTAATGCTGGTTGATGAAATTGTTGTGGGTCCTTATTGCATTTGTGGATTTAGCCTTTTAAACCCTTTGGTTTTGTGTTGCTGATAGGATATATGATGTTTCATGGCCATGGAAACAATACATGAATTTTTGGTACATGTGGATTCTGCTCAATTTTTTAGTCTTTTTCTTGTTAGTTGTTTCATGTGGAGAATTGTGGTTCAGTTTGTCACCTGTTTAACTGCCCGATTACAATGGAATTTGTGATGTGTCTTTGGATGATGGCTTCCTCCTTGGTCATTTCCAGAAATGGACTGTATTCTTGTCATTTGCAAATAGTAAGATCTCATTGTTTTGGAAATAAATAAATAAAAACAATTTTGGTGGTTGAATTTGGAAATTGGCGAATACATTTGTGATCAATGGTGTGTTGCTTCATTATCTGGGAATGGAATAGAGCCTGACATGTTTCAGCTTTTCTGATTGGAGTTGAATGGTTTTACTTATTTAATCATTATTAATTATTTCGGTGGAAAAACTTTTCGCTGAGATAACAAAGGTAATTTATAGATGTTCGATCTAACAAATATTTGGGCCCAACATTGGTATTGTGCAGGTGTGGTGAGATTTGGTGATTTGTGTATTTTTGGGTGCGTTATATGTCTTGAGAAGTTTTGATGAAAATGTTAGTCAGTTGATCTCCCTTGACAAAACATTAACTAAAACATAGTTGTAGCTTAAAGCAGAAAAGTAGTGGTAGTTTCTATGCTCAATGAAATTTTCCAAAGAAAAAGATAACTAAAATGTTTGCTGTGAAATAATTGGTGTGATGCTGTTTGGTTTTGGTCATGATATGTGGTAGGCAAGTTTTGATACAAGCAGCTTTTCTCTTTATTGTTTAGTGAATTAACTCCGTGATAATTTTTTCCATGTTTAGATTTTGAGATACTAATTTTTCCCAATTGACTTTTTGTACAATTTTGTCAATTTACGTTCTTTGGCTTATATGTTCCAATGATGCACTCAAACTCTTCACTTAGATGGAAATGATTATAAGAGTTCAAGGAAGATAAATTATGCACAAATGAATTGTATATACAATTGCATGATAACTTGTCCATCTAAAACTCTCTTGTTCTCAAAGCATGTGCAAATCTATAGTCTTTGTGCTTCCCTAGCACTTGTTTTGGCATGCATTTTCTTTCATTGTTACTGTTTTTTTTTTTTTTTTAACTTATAATCTGGAACTTGACTATATCTAATCATTGTTGATTTTCAGCAAGGAAGGACTGATACCTCTGGTAGAATATAATGAAAAGAAAATATTTGAGGTGAAGTTGAAGGAAATGAAATCTGCATTAACAACTCAGATAGCAGAGGAAGCTGACATATCTGAAGTCATAGACACTGTGAAACAACGAGTTAAAGATGCTAAGCTACCAGACATCGAAATTGTGCGTATTTTGTGGGATGTATTAATGGATGCTGTTCAATGGTCTGGCAAGAATCAGCAGCAGAATGCCAATTCAGCTTTGCGCCAGGTATGGCTTAAGCACAACCTTGTTTTTGACTCATTTTATGAACAACATTGAGGTCATTTTCCATTTAATCTATGGAAAATGGAAAATGACCTCAGGTTGACGCAAATGAATGGAATTCTCTTCAGTTGGAAAGGAAAATTGACTAGATGCAGGACAAGTTAGGGGGTTGTTTGGGTCTGAATTTAGGTGCTGTTTGAACAGTAATATAATTGAGTTTTAGGGGATTTAACTTTGATGGGTAATTGTTGTAGGGTTGACTAGGATTTTTGGGAGGCTGTTTAGTGATTATTGATGCGTGTTGTGTTTTCTCCTGGAATGTGATTCACACCTAGTATTCATCGGAAGCACACCTAAGAGAAGATTGAGTTGCTCGATCAAAAGCAAACTGCTGGAAATTTTATTCATAAAGGCTCTGTCTGTTCCAGCAAGGATTTATTATCCTATTTAAGAAATACTAATGGTTTTATTTAGGAAAGGAAAAACCTAGTAAAGCTAATTACTTTAGAGCTAATAAAATACAAATAAAACCCAGACCTCGAGAATTATACAGATTGTCAACAAATCTGGAAATGACAGAAATACCCTTGTCCACAAAAATACAATAATTTTGCATCTTTTGTTGTTTGCATAACTAGATTTGATCCTATTTTTTCTTTGTACTTGTTATACTTGCAAGTAGTTTTCATTTGCTGATCACATTTTATTTTAAGTTCCATGAGTTCATTTAGAAGCTTGTTTTGTGCTGGTCTTTACCTAGAGACACCAAGTTTCTTGTTAACTGGTTCTTGTGTACAATTGTAATGTTGGTTCATGTGGAGAATTTCTTTTTTTTATAACGTGCTGATTACTGACTGCATGACATGGTAGGAAGGCTTAGCCTATTGATATTTTTTTTCCTAAGTAGGTTGTCTTGTCCAGAGCCGTTTAAGAAAAAATTTAAATTTCATAGTACTTTTTTTTTTTCTTTCTTCTATTGATCAATTGGTTTGAGTTTCAAGTTACAGTGAAATCTCAAATCCTAGGGTAGCCATTCTTGTTTACCTTTTGCCTTGAATTTCTTATGGTTACTGGGGCAACATGTTTGTGAACTTTCGAGTGCTTTCACATTTCATGTCCAGGCTACCTTATTTCAGCATATGTAGTTTGGTGGACTAATTGTATATATGTGAAGAAAAGGAGAGCTGGGTTTTAAAGATCTTGCGTGTTACCTGGATACATTTATTCAAGTGTGAAGTTCCCTGTCAACTTGTGGCAACTACATTTCAATTTATTGAATAGGTCACCAGTTGTAATTTTAATGAAATAATGTTGTCTTTGTGATGGGTTTTCTTTTCATCAAGCAGGTAAAGACATGGGCTCAACTCTTAAATACATTCTGCACCAATGGAAAACTTGAGTTGGAACTCGTGTATAAAGTTCAGATGCAATGCTATGAGGATGCTAAGTTGATGAAGCTATTTCCTGAGATAGTGAGGTCTCTCTATGATCAGGATGTGCTTGCAGAAGACACCATTCTGCATTGGTTCCGCAAAGGAACAAACCCCAAGGGCAGGTATGCAAGCTTAATTCATAAACTCTATCAGGCAACATAAAAACAAACAAGGCTCATTATTAACTGAATTAGAAAAAAAAAAAATATTCTCTGGAGGTGTGCTGTGTAATTCACTTCATTCCATCAAGTTTCTTCACTCTTGGCATCTTGTACTGGTGGGGCATTAAGCTTTATATTCTTTAAATCACTTTGTTCTCATTAAAATCTGAGGGGATCAATAAGGCATACAGTGGGATGAATTCTTCATTTGTAGTGCAATAATAATTAGAAATAAAAAAAACAGCAAACCTGGTATAACATCTTTCTGACGAGTTGAAAATGCGTTATTTAACCTTCCATTATGACATGGAAAGGCAGAGTGGCTTGGTTTCATACCAATTCTATATACATTGCGTGTTTGGTCTGGTCTTCTTTATATTTAACATGAGTTTAGCTTATTATATTCTTAATTTGACATTTTGTGCTGCATTAATGAAGCTATTCTCGCTCTTGTTTTTGGGAAATTTGTAGACAAACCTTTGTGAAGGCCCTGGAGCCCTTCGTTAATTGGCTGGAAGAGGCCGAGGAAGAGGAATAAGGGTAGCTGGATCAAATGTTGTTCACCTCCTTTTATGCTTTTCTTAGCTATCCATTCCTGAGATGATAATTACTCATAAATTTCCAGCTTTCATAAAACTTGGTGTGCCTGTTCTGTTGTTCACGATGACAATGACAACCATTTTATGGCTATGATAATTGCAGTAATTTAAGTGCTGCTTTATATGCTCTCCTCTTTTCCTGCTGATGTAATCGTTTAATGTGAGTTCTTGAACTAGACCTCGTAGGTTGAGCCACCGGCCAATTTGCATCCTTGTTTGTGCAATGACTTGAAGGAAATTAGCCGTATTCTTTCTGTCATTAGATTCCGTGAGGAACCTGTGGCACATGCTAGTAGTTGCAACTTGTAGTAGCAAATCCCCTGGAAAGATGTTTGTTGAAGAAGTTGCATACTGATTGGTATTCTTTCAGTTTTGGGTTGGTGGGAGGGCTTGGAACTCTGGATTTGTGTTGGTGTGCTGGCTCTGACGAGAAGCAACTTAATGCTTTGTGAATATATATATATATTTTATTTTTAATATTAGTACATCAAAATAATTTAAAAATATATAAAAAATTTAAAATTTTTAAAAATATGATTTGCATCCTGTTTCAAACACATCTAAAGCTTAGATCAATATAAATCTAACACGAAAAATTTATAGGTTTCATGAAAAACTAACTAAGAGTAAATAATATTAATGAGTTGGCTTCCTGAAATTTTTTTGGTGGTATTTGAAATTTTATTTTAGAAGCTCTTGCGTGTCTTTCATGATTTATTCTATCCTTTTTTTTTTTTTTTTTATTCTATCTTATCTTTTTACCATGTCCCCTTTTCTTTCTAGTTATTATATTATTTTGATTTATTTCATGCTAAAAAAAATATATTGACTCTCGTATAAGCAAATTATTAATTATTTGAGAGAGCAAAAACTTGAAATAAAATTGATTAGTTGCCACATTGTTGTGGATATTTTATATGTGCCTATGTTAATTTTAAAAAAATATTATTTTGTGTAGTGCTAATCTAGAGAAAAAACTCGCAACAAATGGAGTGATATTTAGAGGTACGGTCCTAATTCATTCAAGTCATTTTCACACGTGTGCGGGTACGGGGAGAGACGTGCCCGGCCAACAAATCTTTATATTATTATTTCTGATTTTTTCACGATTGGGACTTCATTCTTTTATCTTCACATCATTGAAATAACAAAAGGCACCATATAAATGAAATAATAATAATAAAATTTCAATTTGCAAGTCTTCAAAGACCCGACCCACTCATTCCCTGCCTGCAGGCGCCTTCTAAATGCAATTAGTATAGCATAGTAATATTTTTTTATTGGAACTAGCATAGTGACCAAACTTTTTAAGAAAGTAGCATCATAAAAATTTATTGAAAAAAATAACATAATTTTTTATTTTTATTTTTATTTTTAACATCAACATATCAAAATAATTGAAAAACATTGAAAAAAAAATATCTATTTAATATTTTTTCAAGGTAAATACATTCTTAAAACATAGTTAAAAACACACTTCCAAACATCCAGAAGAATCCTGTTTATTGATGAATCTTGTATTCCTTCATATAAGTTATTTTTTTTTCTTACCGGAGAAATAAATTTGTTAAGCTTGGAGATAACAGAGGTTCTTCTTCTCTTTGCATTTTGCACAACTGAAGCTTTCCAGCATCAGACCTGTAGTGTGAAATGAAAGCATGGCATGCCATCATATTCATATTCATATTCATGGTTTTTCTCTACAATTATAGATGCCTTAAGAGGATGTAATGTTTTGTATTAGTAACTCTAAGGAATTAATTTTGTATTTAAGGAGGTTTGTTCCTTCTTTGATTTTTAGGGTTTATACTTAAAATAACTTAATTTTGGTAGAGAACCCTTATCATCAGTAAAAAAAAAAAAACAAGGGGTTTTTTTGGCTGTTAATCATGTCCCAGTACATGTTAATAACATTTTTTTTATATTTTTTTTATGTTACAAATTGTTAAATTACACAGTAAAGAGCTATTTCTTGGGCTTGGATTTCATTTTAAAATAAATATTAAATCATAGAGTTAATGTTTTCATATAATCCATGTACTCTCTGTTTTGTATTTAAAAGGTCCTTTT
>Ga0325410_1003540_pt1 | contig 17654 bp, 19 predicted proteins | sample PopdelMetagenome_16_FD_206182 | JGI IMG/M metagenome (GOLD analysis project Ga0325410, IMG submission 206182) | Populus deltoides microbial communities from Bellville, Georgia, United States - Xylem-PdIQD-R3 | ecosystem: Host-associated > Plants > Phyllosphere > Stem > Wood/Secondary xylem...
TTAATTGTTTGGGATTCATTCTGATGAACTATTTTCTTTGTCTTATCGAGTCAGGAGAGCGGAGTTCACTATCAGCAGCAGGCATGGTTATCATGCCAGTCTCGGGGTTTTACAGTCGTACTGTATTGTAGGTCTGTCGTTAACTCAAATTAAAATAATATAATTTTAATTTTTAAAATAAAATAATATTGTTTTGGATAATTTTCTTTTTTAAAATTATTGGAATTGTCTTTACAAAATCAACCTAGTTATCCTGTTTAAAATAAAACTTGAACCTGAAATAAGTTTTGGAATGACAGGTAAACTTGCTATGTCATGCATGTTTAATAAGCATAAGAGGAGGAATAAACAAGCTTGAAAATTATATATATATAAAAAATACCTATAAGGAGAGGGAGCTACCCCGCATTGTCTCCTTTATATATCCAATGGGAGGAAGGTCTTTGTTTTTGGGATTGGCATGTGTAGCTGTTATTGAAAGAAACTTAAGAATAATTATTATTGGGTTACAGATAATTAAATCATTTTTATAGTTATTAAACTCATTCTAGGCTTCAATTAAATTTGGCTGCCTTGATCAGATATAGATGCGACATGACATGACAAGGTTAATTAATTCCAAGGACTTTTTTTTTTAAATTTATATCCAAACAATGTTATTTTATTCTAAAAAATAAACTAAAATAATTTCAAATTTCATCAAAGTTAAGTCAACAAACTTGGTTAATTGACAAATTTGTGATCAAATTAAAAATGTAATTCACTCATTTTTATGATTAAAAATTTATTAGAATTTATTCTCCAACATAAACTCTTTAACATGAAATATTAATATGATTAAAAGAGATTAAGGATGAATGATAAATTAATCTTGAAGAATTCTAAGTATACCCTTATAAAAACTCAATCTACATGAAATAAAAACTTTTCTAGTGGGAATATAAAAAGTTCAAATCAGGCCCAGAAAGCATTCAAGCTTCTGAAAGAGTGAGGTAGTCGACAATGTTGAGGAAAATGATGTATATCCAAGTGTAGGAAGGAGTGTTGTTCATTCAGAGCTACGAATGAGTTTTGTTAGGACTGTTAGCTGTTGAACGTCAGACACATTTTGCTACTGCTATTCCGTCGAGAAGTGCACAACTTGGGCTCTTTGGGTCTGGATGGCCTCCATGATTCTGAAAGCGCGAAAGTGGAAAGTTATCTAATTCCAATAGTTTATGATGCAGATAGAACATGCGTTGTTTTTTCGTCCTCTTGCTGCCTGGTTTTCTAGACAGCTTGTAATATACGTCGACACATGGTACGAACCTGGGGATTCTTGTTCCCAAAGCTTTGTAACTTGGGGAGGGCTGGATTATCTTCCTGTTATCTCTCATCCTTGTTTGCTAGGATAGATACGTTGATGCCTTCCATCTGTTTTAGTCTCTTTAGCAAGACAACCTGGTATGCATGGATGAAAAGGTTGTTCTTTTTAGTTGATTTTTGAATATGAAAACGAGGTGGCTGAAGCTTTTTGTGGTTAGATTGCATAGTGGATATGATGATAGAATCCGCTTAGAATATCAAAAGCAAGACAAAAATATACCTTCACTGTTCAATTGCTGTCTCCTATTGAATTAGTGAGCATCCGCCAGCTGGGAAGCTTTTTCAAGTTGTTGTTTTTACTATTTTTTTTAAGTGTTCTGAAAAAAATTTCAATTTTTTTATATTTTTATATCGATTTAATTTATTAATATCAAAAATAATTTTTTTAAAATAAAAAATATTATTTTAATAAAAATTACTTTAAAAAATAACTATTAATACAATTAAATTTTACGAGCTTGAATATTACTCGATTTGAAATAGGTAATTCATGAACGAGGGAGGAGTGCTACCTTATTAAGGACTTTTTAAAAGACAAATATTTTATTAATTGACCACTTGAAAACCAGGAGATGGAGATGGGCAAGTGACAAGATTGACAATAGACCACATCACACAACTAAGAAAACCAGAAGTAGCAAGGTATAATATGAGGGGTGTATAATTTAACTGGTTAGATTCTAAATTTATTCTTTAGAGGTTATTAATTTAAGTATTACAAATCTCAGGATCACTGAAAGCTTATATAGTCGTTAACTTCAGGGCCTAAAGGGATTAGTCGAGGTATGTGTAAGCTGACTAGAACACCCACGATTAACAAAAAAAAAGAGAGGAAGAAGTAGCAAGGCAAAACAGGAAAGACACACTGATAGACTAATTTGTTGGTGTGAGCTACGCAATTAGCCAACTTAGATTTAGGAATCCTTTCCCTCAAGAGACAAACATGATTGTAGCCGAAGATATTGTATAGGCATTGAATTGCTTCCTAAAATACTTCCTTGTATCTCTATATCTTGTACTCAGATTAATGAAATAAGACAAGAAAGAAAGCTAATTCTGTCATGGTATCAGAGCAAGATATTGTGTTTCCTGTTTTTTGACTAGGCAAAGGTCAAGTTTTTTCTTTTTACTTGGTCTCCATGGCTGACTCGACTGAAACTATCCTTGATAATCTGACATAAAAAATGACAGAGGTCTTCACAAAGGTCCAGACCCTACCAATGATTCCCCAATGGTTCCAAGCAACATCAGGTTGGATGGATCAAACCATGGGTTATGGTCTCAGGTTTTGGAGATGTACATCTCTGGAAAAGACAAACTAGGATACATCAATGAAGACTACCCCCAACCACCAGAAACAAACCCTTTTCTTTTGTAAGTGGCGCACTGAGAATGCCATGGTGAAAGGTTGGTAGATCAACTTCATGGACCATTCCTTGGTTGTGAACTTTATTCGCTATCCAATAACTAAACAGGTATGGGACTCTGCTGCCATAACATACTTTGATGGAACGAACACCTCGCAAGTATATGAAATCAGACGTCGTGTATCTCGAATGAAACAAGTAGGTGGATCTATAGAGAAATACTATAACAACCTACATGGTTTGTGGCTAGATAGTGACTTTCGTCGACCAAATCCAATGGAATGCACTACTGACATACAAAGATACAATTCCATCCTATAAGAGGAGCGAGTGTACATGTTTCTCGACAAACTAGATAATCGACTGGATCATATTCGAAGCGATGTTCTTCGCATGAAACCCTTCCCTTCAATTGAGTAGACATATGCTCACATTTGAAGGGAAGATCTTAGACATTTTGTGATGGTATTGAGAGTAGAAGCAGTGACTAGTGGGGCTGTTATGGCCATCAAAGGCGTGAGATCTAGTTAGCCACTAATCTTGCTGAAACCTGGATCATCCTCACCATCCAAAGGCCATTCTGATGGGAACAAATGCACTCATTGTGGGAGTATAAAACATACTCAGGACACCTGTTTCAAATTGCATGGCTATCCAGACTAGTGGCATGAATTACAAGCCCAAAAGAAACAAAATGCTCCTGCATCTGCAGACGTCCCGGGTAGAGCAACAATAGCCACAACTAACTCTCACCCATCCCTTGTTCCATTGGTTAGATCTTCTACCTTCATCCCAGATCAAGTTAATTGTGGTTATGTTTTTTCCAGCTCCACTACTCAACATGATGATGCTTAGATTATCGACTCCGGAGCAACGGATCATATGACATATGATCCACATGACTTCTCTAACACAACTCAGTTAAGGAGGACTTGCATTGCCAATACCAATGGGGCAACGTACCCAATCACAGGGGCTGAGACCGTGTCCCTATCTCCTTCTCTCTCCTTATCTCACACACTTCTTGTTCCTTAACTCTCTAACAAGTTGATGTTTATGAGTCAAGTTACTGAAGAACTTAATTGTGTTATACTGATATACTTTACCTTTTTCCTCCTTCAGGATGTTCTCAACAAGGAGATTATTGGGCGTGGTACTAAGAGGAGGGACTATATTACCTTGTTGACTTCAGCCTAGGCAAAACAAATCACATGCACCATCAAACCAGTAGTCATGAACTACATATTTGGCTCTGGCATAAGCGCTTGGGGCACCCATTATTTGGCTATCTCCGACATCTACTCCCATCTCTGTTTTCACGGTTGCAACATGCCAACCTTACATGTGATACATGCATCAAGGCTAAAAGCCAATGAGTTTCTTATCCAGTTAGCTTGAATAAAACTAATACTCCATTTGTGTTGATACACTCAGATGTGTGGGGACCATCCCCGATAACTACTTCCTCTAGTCACTGTTGGTTTGTAATTTTTGTCGACGACTGCACTCGAATGACGTGGTTCTATTAGCTTAAAACCAAAGATGAAGTTTTTTCTGTTTTCCAAGCATTTCATGCCATGGTTTAGACTCAATTCTCTTCCAAGATAAAAATTTTTCGTTCCAATAATGGTGGTGAATTCATCAACCAAAGATTTCAAGCCTATTTCCAGCAACATGGCCTCCTCCATGAGACCTCATGCTCCCAAACACCACAGCAGAACTGTATCGTCGAAAGGAAAAATTGACATATACTAGAAACAGCTCGTGCTCTGCTCATTAGAGCAACGATGCAAAGTTGCTATTGGAGGGATGCTGTGGCTACCGCTGTATACTTAATCAACCGTATGCCATCTAAAATCTTCCACTTTAAATCCCCTTTACAAATCCTATCTACTTACATATCCATCCCTTCAATATTGATGCTTCCTCCTAAAATCTTCAGGTGTGTTGTTTTTGTCCACCTCCACAAGAACCAACGCACAAAACTGGAACTATGTGTCATTATGTGCTTATTTTTAGGGAATGGGTTGCATAAAAAAGGCTTCTGATGCTATGACCTCAAAACAAACTAAACTTATACAACCATGGACATTACGTTCCTTGAGTCCGAAATTTTTTTACTTTCACTTGTACCTAATTCTTCACTTCAGGGGGAGATTACTCAAGTAGAAGAGTCGAATTGGTTGATGGCCCCTATAGGTCATGTGAGCATGACACTGAGCGTAGAACTGGAAATAGCAGCACTGAACATAAAACTGGTAATAGAGAGGATGAACTACACGAGGTACAACCAGAGCATGAAACTGAGCATAGAACTGTTAATAGCAACACTGAACATGGAACTAGAAATAGAGAGGATGAACTGCACGAGGTTCAACCAGAGCATGACACTGAGCATAGAACTGTTAATAGTAGCACTGAACATGGAACTGGAAATAGAGAGGATGAATTGCAACAAAAAATTAAGCATATCGAATTGAGAAATGAAGAACCTATAAATGAATTACAGTCCCCTTATTCCTTAGTACTCAAAGACCCTTCTCCTACTGAGAATGTCATTGAGGTGAGTACTCCTACTGCAACTTTACATGCTAATATTCTGGATCCTTCTACTAGTTATGTGTTGCCTTTTAGACACAATTGTGGGAAACCACTGAATAGATACTCCCCAAAGAAGAAAGAAAGTCCAAATACCTAATTACAAATTATGTATCCACTCAAGGTCTCTCCAAGTTGCTCAAGACTTCACTTAAACACTATCCTTCTGCCATATTCCCAACAGTGTTGAGGAGGCGTTATTTGATCCAAAGTGGGCAAAAGCAATGTAAAAAGAGCTAGAAGCCTTGAAGAAAAATAATACCTGGAAGTTGGTTCCATTACCGGAAGGAAAACAATTAGTGGGATGCAAATGAGTTTTCTCTATAAAATATAAAGTAGATGGATCAATTGACTGATACAAGACGAGACTAGTGGCGAAAAGTTTTACCAGATGTATGGCATAGACTATATAGAAACCTTCTCACCAGTAGCTAAACAGAATACCGTTCGAGTCTTACTGTCTCTTGCAGCAAATTTAGACTGGCCACTACATCAACTAGACGTAAAAATGCTTTCCTTCATGGTGACCTCGACGAGGAGGTATACATGGATATTCCGCCAGGATGTACAGGATCTGCTGAGACCAAAATTATTTGTAAACTGGAGAGGGCATTGTATGGACTAAAACAGTCACCACGAGCATGGTTTGACTGGATAGTTCAGCTATGAGGAAGTATGGCTATCATCAAAGCAACTCAGACCATTCTCTTCTTGAAGCATCGACAAAGCAAGGTGACATCATTAATAGTCTATGTGGATGATATGATAATTACAGGAGATGACCACAAGGAGATCTCAAGGCTATAAGAGCAATTGTCTACTGAATTTGAAATGAAGAACCTGGGAGGACTTAAGTATTTTCTAGGAATAGAGGTGGCAAGGTCAAAAGAGGGCATATTTCTCTCTCAACGGAAGTATGTACTAGACTTATTGACAAAAGTAGGATTACTCGAGTGTAAACCTATGGATACACCGATTGTGCAGAACCATAGGCTTGGAGCATATTCGGATCAGGTGCAAGCAAATAAGGCGAGATATCATAGACTAGCTCATTTACTTATCTCATACTTGTCCAGACATTGCCTACGCAGTTAGTGTAGTAAGCCAGTTTATGCATAATCCGAGTGAAGACCACATGAGTGTTGTAATTCAAATCCTTCACTATCTAAAGTCATCACCAGGAAAAGGACTAATGTTCTCCAAGAATGCCTATCTAAAAATTAAGGGGTACACGAACACGGACTGGGTAGGGAATATCCTGAATAAAAAATATACCTCAGGCTATTTTACATTCATGGGAGGAAACTTAGTTACATGGAGGAGTTAAAAACAAAAGGTAGTGGCACTGTCTAGCGCTGAAGCTGAATTTCGAGGCATGGCGAAAGGATTGTGTGAGCTTATTTGGCTTAGAAGTTTACTAACAGAGGTCGGTTTCCCTCCTGACTCTGCAATGAATTAATTATGTGATAATAAAGCTGCCATCAACATATCTCACAACCCTATTCAACACGATCGCACCAAGCACGTGGAGGTAGACCGACATTTCATCAGCAGAACTTGGAAGAAAAGATTATTCAGTTCCTTTTTGTCAAATCTAAAAATCAGTTGGCTGACATTCTTACCAAGACGGTTTCTTATAGAAACTTTTATAACTTACTTGACAAGTTTGGTGTTAGGGACATCTACTCACCAACTTGAAGGGAAATGTTGGCGTGAGTTACGCAATTAGCCAGCTTAGATTTAAGAATCTCTTCCCTCAAGAGACAAACATAATTGTAGCTGAAAATATTGTAAAGGCATTGAATAGCTTCCTAAAATAGTTCCTTGTATCTCTATATATGTGCTCAGATTAATGAAATAATATAAGGGAGAAAGCTAATTCAGTCATAATTGTCTTGTAACAGAATCATGTACTGAAATATATTACAGCTTAGGCATATTCATGTCCCACTAATTCTAGAAGTAGTTTTTCATAGTCATCATGGATGTCCTTGACAATGGCACGACCTAGAGGTATAGTACCGTTCCTTCGCTAGTATTCACTCATCTTTTATGACCTTCATGTCAACCTCCGCCCTTGTTGCGACAACTCTAGTACTCAAAGCACCTTCACCTGTTCCTCTCCCGTTTATCGCTCGACGAAAAACCTTTACAGAGCACTTCTCAGGGCGAGTCAAACACTCAACGGTGGCATTCAGCCATGCGAAGAACTCATCTTTAGGACCGGCTTTCAAGCCCTTCACATAGAAGTGCCCGTTAAAGAATTAGCAATTGATGATCAACTAACAGAAAGCCTAAATATAAAACAAGGCTTCCTAGCAAGATGTGACTTCCCACTTCAATGAGGTTTGTAATAGCTAACCAGGGATGAAGTGTGGATTTGAGGTTTGACTTGGATTATATCCATTTGGGAACGCGGTGCAAACCGCGTTCCATGAAATTTTCATTTTTTTTTAATTTTAGATCTTTTTAATGTGTTGATATTAAAAATAATTTTTTAAAAATAAAAAAATATTACTTTAATAAATTTCTTAACAAAAAAATATTTTTAAAAGCAACTACTGCAAAGTTGTCAAAAAAAAAAAAACAATTACAGCTATATGATGTATAGAAAAGTTACCATACAATGAGGCTTACTCCTTGTTGATATCATTACCAAATTCATTTTTTTTACCGATTCAGAGTAGCATTGATCTATGCTTTGCTCCTTGCAGCCAAAATCGGTTAGTAGCTCCAATTCTCTCTTTCCTCTAACTTCATACAACCTCCATATTGTTGTAACCCAATTTTGACCCATTTATTTTTAATTTAATTTTAAGGAGGGTAAATCTTGAAAATTAAAAGACTAGGGGTTTGAATGCAAAGATTTAGAAACTTCAAGGACCAGATTGGAAATAACCATTCCAGCCCAAAAAAACAGCACCTTTTCAATTAGGCGCTGTTCGTCATCTTCGTCTTCAAAGCACCGAACGCTCGCCTGCAAAGAAGGAAACAAAAGTGTGAAACACCAGCATCCTAATCCTTTTAAAACACAGAGAAGCAATCTTTATCTTCATGATAATCATAACCTGGCGAGATAAGGATTAGGCTTCGTGTCCGAGTCCTAGCAGGAACCGTCTCCCTCAGCCGTGCTTATTAGGAGGAGAGACGTTAGGCTAAGGGAAAGGAGGATTGGTCCCTATAAATACCCAACAGTTGACAAAGAAAAAAAAGGAAAAAAAAACCCAAAAACAAAGCAAAGACGGAGAAAAAAACCAGAGCAAAACAGAGCATAAAAAAATTTATATAGAGAGGGGAATCAGTTCTACCATTGCTTTCATCCCTGCAGAAAACGACCCAAAAATTAGTATCCACAGAAGCCGGCACCTTCGTTCGTTTCCTTCATTATCTCAAAATCTGTTGGAAAAACAAAAACAGACCGTGGGCACAGGAGCAAAAAGGGAAAGCAGAAGGAAAGGTATCAAGCAGGTGATAGTCACCAACAGCCATTCCAGCCAGAGCTTCGCCATCATCTCCAACGCCTCTAACAGAACAGGTACGCATTCTGTCGCACCCGGACATCGCGACGACCTTAAAAATTATTTCGATTGGAAAAGAATAGATTATCTGACATCTTGTTCTTTTAGGGGAAAATGTCTTGTTTAAGGAGTCGCCACCTAGTATTATGGTTACTAGGAACCCTAAGTGGTCAACAGAGATTCTATGGTACGGGATTGGTTATGCAAAAGGGAAGATATTATCACCCCTTAAAAATCCTGCCTAAGGCAGGCTACATTGCTGATCTTTGTCATTGATTGCTAACATTTTTGTTGGTTTATACTATGATGGTTTGCGTGTAATATTCCTGACTCTGGCGCCAGTGAATATTCAACTACGGATATTTCCAACTCTGGCGTTGGTAAATATTACGTAGGTATCAAAATGAATAAATTTAAATCATTATTTTTTTTATTCCTGACTCTGACGTCAGTGAATAAACAAATAAAAATCAATTTATTTTTACGCATACACATTATTTTTATTTTTATGTAGCTAAATAAAAGCAAAATTCAATAAAACAAAATAAAATAAATTTACATTAATATTTTTATTCCTGACTCTAGCGTCAGTGAATAAACTAATAAATATATTTTATTTTATCTTATGTTATTTTTTTATGCACATTTTTTATTTTTATATAACTAAATAAAATACAATGAAATAAATTTGAATCAGTATTTTTATTCTGACTCTGGCATCAATGAATAAAAAAAATAAATTTATTTCATTGTATTTTATTTAGTTATATAAAAATAAAAAATGTGCATAAAAAAATAACATAAGATAAAATAAAATAAATTTATTGGTTTATTCACTGACGCCAGAGTCAGGAATAAAAATACCAATGTAAAATGTTTTTTAATTTTTTTTATTGAATTTTGCTTTTATTTAGCTACATAAAAATAAAAATAATATGTATGCATAAAAATAAATTAATTTTTATTTTTTTATTCCCTGACGCCAGAGTCAGGAATAAAAAAAAGAAATAATGATTTAAATTTATTCATTTTGATACCTACTTAATATTTACCAACGCCAGAGTTGGAAATATCCATAGTTGAATATTCACTGGTGCCAGAGTAAGGAATATTACACGCAAACCATCATAGTATAAACCAACAAAAATGTTAGCAATCAATGACAAAGATCAGCAATGCAGCCTGCCTTAGGCAGGACGTTTAAGGGGTGATAATATCTTCCCTTTTGCATAACCAGTCCGGTACCATATAATCTCTGTTGACCAGTTAGGGTTCCTAGTAACCATAATACTAGGTGGCGACTCCTTAAACAAGACCTTTTCCCCTAAAACAACAAGATGCCAAATAATCTATTCTTTTCCAATCAAAATAATTTTTAAGGTCGCCACAATGTCCGGGTGCGACAGAATGACGACTCCACTGGGACCAGTGGACTAAGCTTTGTCTTTATTTGTTAAAATTGCTACAAATGCTTGTTGTGTTGTTTGGTTTTTTTATTTTATTTTATTTGGTTTATTTTATTTATTTTTATAGCTTTAGCATCCATATTTGTTCATGTCATCATACATATATTGGATATGGATTTATGCCTTCACACACCACTCATTTCATAATAAACATCTGCTATATCAACTTTAAGTTAAGTGGGAGAGTAGCGGTACCCCAATGGCTTTAGCCTGGGTATGACTCGTGAAACCATCCAACTTTTGTTTGATTGTTTACTCGATAGTGGTTGGTATGCCTAAACTGATATTATTCAGGGCCTCTATCTTCACGCTACTTGTAAGCCTCACAGCAACCTTTCGAGGAAGATCACTGCGCATGCGAAAGACCTTTCAAAGACTAGATAGCAACTTACCTTGAGCATTTAATGACTAGATCTTACCCTTTAGGTTGTTCCCTATGTAAGTTTCACTAAGGCAAGCTTAACGTATATCATCTTCATTACAAGATTATTTTTTGGGTGACAAAATGGCCGTTAATCAAGAAGTCACCACTGTTGAGTATGGGCTTGAATTTGAATCATTGCATATGGCTGAGGGAGACTGCCCTAGACTGGATGATAGTGGAATATCGCTGCTAAAAGATGTGAGATGTGTAATAAATGATGCCATTCATTTGCTTCCACTCACCAAATACTTGGCTGATGAGATAGAATTTACTAAGATATATGGGAGAATTTTGCATCTTCTAAATGTTCCAGTGCTGCCATTAGCCATAAAAGCCCTGATTCATTTTTGGGATCCTCATTATCGATTTTTTACATTTAGGGATGTCGATATGGTTCCTACCATTGAAGAATACGGTGTTTTGATAGAATTTCCTGAGGATATACATAAGGTGTACTTTCATCAAAAGATTGAGGATACTATTGAGGAGCTTGCTAAGCTATTGGGAATCCAGCAAATTAGCTTATATAGAGAAAAAAAATAATTCTGGGGATTTGAGATGGAAACGACTAGAAGAGTTGTTGATTGCTAAAAAGTCTAATCCATGTGCTAAATTAGAGGTATACAAAATATTGGCTTTGGGAATATTTGGGTTGATTTTGTGTCCTTCAACTGCCGGAATTGTCAGTGTAGAGGCAACCAATTTGTTTGATGAGTGTCAGAAGACCAAAATTAATCCTTCTGCAGCGATCTTGGCTGAAACTTTTTTGTCCCTCAATCATTGCAAAAGACTGGAAAAGGTTCTATGAGATATTGTGCTCCATTATTGTTCATTTGGATGGTAAGTCACATAGAATCCGAGACACCAATATTCTAGAATTTTTGGTGGTTCGATCACAGGCCACTCAAGTTATTTGTATCAAATGAATGGAAATTTTTTTCTGAAGATGACTGGAGGGTAAAATTACAAGGAATTCCATGAAGCAATTTTAAATGGAGAGCTCATTGAATGAGAAATGTAACATACTTAATGGGTTGTGGGAAGAAGCCTTGGGTACCTTTGATTGGAGTGACTGGATATATTAGCTATGTGCCTGCTTTAGCTGCAAAACAATTTGGGGGCATACAAAGCATCCCAAGAACGGTTGGTTTAGCTCAATTTACTAGAGTATACAAAGGAGTTACCATGGAGATGCTGGAGAGCATTAAACAGGATTGGAAATCTTTGGTACTAGTGAAAAAGGAGACCGGATTAAGGAATCCTACAGTTAGTGAAAGGTATCCCGAATGGCGTAATGAAGTAGTGTCTTATGTGGCAGAAGTGTCTGAATCTGTAGGCATTCGAAGGAAAAGAGTGAATTATGAAGAAGAATTAAGAAAATAAGTAAAATCATTACAAGCCGAGCTTAAAGCAAAGGAAGAACATAGAGTGTCTTTAGAGCGGCAGCTCCAAAGAAAAGGGTGTAAGGAAAATAACTGATGAAGAAAGGGACTCTGTGGGTCAAGATTGGATAAAGGCTAAGGCTGACTTGGAAACACAAAAGACAATTAATCAGGACATGACGTATTATATGGCGAAAGCTAAGCATTGGGAAGAGTTAGCCATCAAGACACAAGCTATATTGAAAATGCATCGGGCAGACATTGTTAAGTTTAAAGATTAATTGGGAAGAGCTGAGGTTTTGACTAAAATTCATGAAGAGCAAAAGGCAAAGTTGAACGATCATAAAGCTGAAGCAGAAGCATTGAGATCTAAGCTGGACAAAGAAAAATTGAAGACCGTACAACTTATAGGAAGCCAAAAAATGATAAAGCAATATAATCAAATATTGGATGATGCCAATAACTTTTTGTCTAGAAACAACTTGATTCATACTGAGAGGATAAGGGAAATACAAGATCAAATTGATCGAGCAGCTGCAGAAGCCTATTTATTATGAGTGGAAGCTCGTCAAGTGGGAGGAGATATAATGAAATATCGAAGAAGCATGTATAACATCGATCTTTTTTTTAAAAGTAATAGCTATTAGAGGCAGTGTTTTTTCTCCTGTAATACATTAGATTAATTTTTCACTGTAAGCTTTTGAATAAGTAATAAAAGGGTTGAGACCCACATTTTCAATGCAAAAATATGTGTATTTGGCTGAAAGCCCAAATGTCAAAAAGTTAAGCAGATCTCTTCTCGGCATCACAACAATGATATCAAAATTCAAGCTCAACCCACATATCCAAAGAATGACGACCATATGTCACCAATAAAGAGCAAATCTATATCCAATATGTTGCATTCACATTCATGCATCTCATACATTTGCTTATAGATTGTCATATTCTGCATATAACAGGTGAAATATAGATCCCCAGCTGAAACGTATCCATAATACTTGTTCACGGAAGAAAATGGAAAATAAAAAGAGAACTCAGTTAGAAATTCAACACTAAAGAGAGTTGGAAAGCCTGAAAGAGGATGTAGCAAGGCTTACCAGCCTGCTTGAACAAGCTTTGAGGCCTAGAGCTGGAGAAGGAACATTTTCTCAACAAACATTTACACCTCAGCCTCCGCCTCCCTTTATTCCGCCATTTGAACCTCAGCATACTGCTCATTTCATACCTACTCAATCAGCACATCCAATGAGGGTCCCCCATGCTGTTTTGACAGAGGAAGGACCTCAAAGGAACAAGATAGCAGAGGAAAATGGTCATGAAAACTAGCTGCTTTGGAAGAAAGAATGAAGGCAATAGAAGGGAATAGTTTGTATGATTCGGTGAAGGCCGCTGAAATGTGTTTAGTGCCTAACGTGGTTATTCCCAGAAAATTCAGAGTTCCAGAATTTATTAAATATACTGGAACTCAATGCCCAATCACCTATCTTAAAGCATATTGTAATAAGATGGCTGAAGTAGTCCATGATGATAGGTTATTGATCCATTTCTTTCAAGACAGTTTAAGTGATGCTACTCTTGCTTGGTATATGCGTTTGGATAATATCAAGATTAAAGGATGGAAGGATTTGGTTGATGCTTTTATTAGACAGTATAAGTTCAACATGGATAGTGACCCAGATAGATCAAGTCTGCAAGCCATGGAAAAAGGCAATAAGGAGTCTATAAGAGAATATGCCAAAAGGTGGCGTGAATTAGCCGCACAAGTAAATCCTCCATTATCGGAAAGGGAGATGCCTAGTTTATTTTCCAACACTTTCAAAGCTCCGTACTTTGAACACTTGGTAGGTAGTGCCGCACAAAATTTCTCTGATTTGGTTGTCATAGCTGAAAGGATCGAACAAGTTGTTTGAACGAGTAGGATCCACGATCCTACTGAAAAAAGAGGTTTTATTGGAAAAAGGAAAGAAACGGAAGTTCACAATGTTGAAAGGCAAAGTAGAGGGAAGAAAACATACCAAGATAATTGCAGCTTCAAAAGTATTACACCTACCCCTTCCATATCCAACATAAAATTCTCTTCACCTACAAACACCTAAAATAACCCAATAAACAACCAAACCAATAATGCCCACCGCCCAAGAAGAAATTTTCCAATAGATCAAGTGCAACTTCCACCATTACCCATGTCTCTTACTGAAATGCACCAAAGATTGCTTAGTATTGGTCAGGTAGCACCTGTTCCCTTAAAACCTTTACAACCACCATTTCCCTTTTGGTATAAACCCGATCAAAAATGTGAATACCATGCTGGTGCTGTTGGTCATAATATTGATGGATGTGTTGCATTCAAAAGAAAAATCCTTCAACTCATCAAAGCTGGGTGGGTTTCTTTTGATTAATCTCCGAATGTGAATTCTAACCCTCTACCAAATCATGCATCTGGAGGTGGGGCAGTTAATAGCTTGGAGATAGGAAGGGGAAGTAAAGCAACTTTAAGGGTGACTATGGATAGATTGTATGAGATGTTGAGGCAAACTGATTATTGAAAGACACTAGTCAAAATGCAAGCTATAGGGAATGCGAATGAATATTGTAAATATCATTAGCAGTTTGGGCATGATATTGACTGGTGCGAGGAGTTTCATTTTGAGGTAAAAGATATGATGACGTTGGGAATGTTAAGATTGATGAAACCCAAAGAAGATGAGTTAGTAGGAACAATGATTGGTTGTAACAAGAAAGTGGAAGTTTGTAGATATATACCAACTGAAAAGGGTCCGCCAAAAATGATCCTAACCAAGCCTATGAATATTGTTAGTGGAAGCTATAATGCCCAACCCTATAATTATGGTTATTCCTTTCACAGCACAAATCCTACCCCTGTTTTCCATGCTGAAATAGGAGGACTCACTCGGAGTGGAAGATGTTTTACTCCTGAAGAGTTGGAAAACCATAAAAAGGCCAAAGGAAAGGATATGGTGGAATTGACAAAGACATATGAGGTTAACAAGCCAGTAAGTGATGAAGAGGCTAATGAATTTCTAAAATTGATGAAGCACAACGAATATAATGTGGTTGATCAGCTAAAGAAAACACCCGCTGGGATTTCTTTGTTATCATTAATGTTGAGTTCAGAATTGCATAAGAACGCACATCAGAAGGTTCTTAATGAAGCACATGTTCCTCAGGATATCACACAAGACTTCATAGAACATTTTGTGGGTAGGATTCAAGCCACCAACTAACTCTATTTTACTGATGATGAGCTGGATCATGAAAGGACCGGTCATAATAAACCATTGCATATCACGGTAAAATGCAAGGATTGTGTGATTGTTAAGGTACTTATAGATAATGGTTCTGCTCTCAATGTATTGCCAAGGCATGTACTTGATAAAATGCCAGTTGATGCCTCTCACATGAAGCCAAATACCATGACTGCTAGGGCATATGATGGATCACCTAGACCAACCATTGGGAGTATTGATGTTGAACTAATCATTGGCCCACAACCATTGCAAGTCACATTACAAGTAATGGACATTCATCCATCATATAGCATTTTTCTGGGGAGACCTTGGATCCATGTAGCCCGAGCTGTCACATCTTCTTTACATCAATGGGTCAAGTTTATCATCAATGGGAATTTGGTGACTGTGAGAGTTGAAGAAACTTTGTCAATGATGAAAAATGTATCGATACCTTACATAGAAACTAAAGAAAGTAAGGATGAAAATCTACATGCATTTGAAGTTGTAAATGTTGAATGGGTACCAGAAAATACGGCACGAAGAAAGCCAGAAATTTCTGAAAGCATGGATTACCATTTCAATATGACCTCACTACCGGAATGCCTGAGAGGGTTAATGAGATAAAAATGAAGTGTGCTGATCAGAGGTTTGGCTTAGGGTTTAAGCCTAGAAAAACAGATTTCAAAAGAGCAGCTGAAATTAGAAAAGAAAAGAAAGTAGCCCGGATTGAAAGGAGAGAGCCAGATGAAAATCGAATGGAGATCCCACCAATTTATGTAATATTTCCAAGATCCGCGTATGTGATAAAAACTGAGGATTATGAGGGGGGACTAAGAAAAGAATTCAATGGTGTTACTATTAATTATCTTGAGAAAGCCGGTGAACAAGATTTGAAGGAAGAGGATAGTACTCATGAACAGTTGCCCCAGCTGACTATTGGTGTTTTGGAAGATGGCTCATCAGAATTCATGAGGAAACTGACCGAGGGAGAAGATTTAGAAAATTGGGAAATTCATGAAGTCCCAATGGTTTTCAAAAAGTAATGTTTGTTTGCTTGTTCTTTGTTTTCATTATTTGTATTGTTTGAACAATTGTGTCTTGCCAAATTATTATGGCTCAAGAGATTGGCAATAAGGTTTGGTGGTTGAGCCCTTCTATCCTTTAAATTTCTTTCAAACGTGTTTTTCTTTTTCTTTGTTCATTTATTTACTTTCCCGGAACTATACACTTATAACCGAAACACTTTCCGCTTTCAGGAAATCTGAAAGCGGATTGTCGTATACCTCACAAACTCATTGCACTGTGGATAATTGGCTTAACTTTGATGAAACTATAATTGCCATGGATGAGGAAGAGTTTGGTGAGGAAGATATCGAAGAGTTCGCAAGGTTAGTGGAACAATCTGATCGCACATAGAAGCCTGTAAAAGAAGAACTAGAACTGATAAATGTGGGCACTGAACATAATAAAAGAGAGTTGAAAATAGGGAAGATAATCTCTGCTGGCGTAAGAAGTGAATTGGTCACTCTTTTACGAGAATATGTTGATGTTTTTGCCTGGTCATACGCCGATATGCCTGGTTTAGATACTGATATTGTGGTACATAAACTACCTTTGATAGAAGGATGTAAGCCGATTACGCAAAAGTTGAGGAGGACAAGGCCAGATATACTAATCAAAGTGAAAGAGGAGATAACAAAACAGTGGGATGCTGGATTCTTGGAAGTAGTCGATTATTCTCAATGGGTGTCCAATATTGTAGTAGTACCCAAGAAAGACAACAAAATCAGGGTATATGTGGATTTTTGAGATTTGAATAGGGCAAGCTCGAAGGATAATTTTCTTTTACCCCACATAGATGTACTAGTGGATAATGCTGCTAAGAGTTCTACTTACTCTGTTATGGATGGTTTCTCTGGGTATAATTAGATTAAAATGGCCGAGCAAGATGATGTAACCATATTATTCGATAGTTTCACCCACATTTAACTAGTGTTTTGCCTATTGTTTTATGTATAAAATGCCTTGATATTCTTTGTTTTATGTTTTGAAGGCACCTTTAGATGAAAGATGCAAAAAGGAGTAAATTGGAGGTAATTGGCAGATTTGACCCTCAGTCGATGTTTTGTGCAGAGCGTGAGCTCGAAAAGTCAAAACGAAGTGATTCTAGTGGCATTAGAAAGCTAACATCCATACCTTTCTGGAAATCTAAGTCAAGAAAAATAAAAATACAAAGAGCATGGAAATCACATCCTTCAAATTCAAAGCTCGCATTCTGCC